>Ga0272446_1000568_pt1 | contig 57126 bp, 65 predicted proteins | sample YNPCB0061_FD_194587 | JGI IMG/M metagenome (GOLD analysis project Ga0272446, IMG submission 194587) | Hot spring microbial mat communities from Yellowstone National Park, WY, United States - YNP-CB-006-1 | ecosystem: Environmental > Aquatic > Thermal springs > Hot (42-90C) > Sediment | place... | reverse complement strand
AGGATCGGGATATCAAAGCCGCAAAAACGGTATTAACAGTCGGGAGACGTAAATTCCCCTATACGGAACGTATTTGTACACCTCCGGAGATGGAGACCTCTGCTCAAACTGGAAGCGATTTTGGATTGAGTACGCCACCATCGATGAAAGAGGAAGCCGCGAAATCTTCAGTTTCGCGGTAGTTCACCCACATAGAAAGGCTCATAGTCAAAAGGGTAATCTATTTCAGGGTATAAAAAGAGGCCCGGCTTTTTGGGGTCTAAATAAGCGTAAACATAATAATTCGAAGTTCTCATGAATAATTAGTAGCACGAAAACTTTGAAGGCTACTGGGCTCGGTATTGGCTATCGTTGCATTAGTTATCATATTGATTTCCTTCTAGTCAGGGTCGAGTGGTTTCTTAGTCAATGGAAAACCTGGGGTTCCGAATTCCTGAAGGTTCATCCAAGCCGACCAGATCAGACACGAATTATTATCATGAAATGAAGCTTGCTTTACCTGCATCGAGACAGCTACGCGATCTAAAGCTTCTAAAAGTTCGCCACTCGAAAGAAGTATTCCGACATATTCGTATCCAATCGGTCCTTCGTTTTGTTTGGTCCATGTCATCATCGCCTGTTCAAGTGATTCCCGCGTGAGGGTAAGAGTATCTGTTGTTGTATTTTTCGATGTATCCAAAGTCTTGCCCTCCATATTTATATTCCTTTTTGCGAAAAAACCTCGAAATCTTTAGTTTCGAGGATGAATTGCAGCTAGATTCAAAAATTCTCATTTTCAAAAGTATCACTAATTAAATACCAGAAAACGATACCCAAGTTTTCTGATAGCTGTTTTTTGATACAGATAATATACATATGAGGTTTTACAGAAAAACGGTTTTTGCTGTCTGTACGTAAAACCTTTTAGGCTTGTCAAACCTGAGTCAAATCAGGTAGATCAATCTGTTGCCACAAGGCAACACAATACGGTCGGGAGGACCGGAATTCAAGCCCATGGAGATCGATGACGTCTGGAAGCAACCAGAATAAAACAGCTGTCAGATCGTTGAGGTGGGAAGCCTGTTGATCGTTAGTCAACAGGTACTTCACAATATACTTAGTGTATATAGAGGGTAGAGAACATGTTCACATAGGATGAGGGGTGATTTTCACCCCTCATTTCATAATATGTGATTAGACCTATGCGATCTAAAGCATCATAGTAGTATCATAATTTTGTACTGTAGTTCATCAGAGACCATCAGAACAACCTCTGTGATGAACGGGTTGAAAAAGATATTCGAACTCTCTTAGATGCCGAGAATATTATCAGACGTATCATATTTCATCCGGAACGTACGGTAGTCAAGACCAATCTCTAACGTTTCGCGTCCAAGCCTGTTGCTGGTGATAATAACAGTACCATCGTCACGGATCGAATGTTTTTTCGCATTATATATGCCATACTTTTTCGAGTATAGTTTGTTATACTCATCGATCATATACTGGATCCAAGTTTTACGAATATGTTTGCGAGTTATTTTAGTATTAAATGACATACACAACTCTCCTATTAAGAAAATCACTCCTCGTACGAGAAAGTGTTAGATGACTGCGAGGCCCTCGCGTTTGAGGGTACCGTTGTAGATGTAGTATTGGATGTTGGTAGGGGAGGAGGTTCTCTTCTTCTCAGCAGTGAGAACGCTTTTGTCGTCACCCTGCCTCTTGAGAGCGTCGATGTAGTCATCGAGCGCCTTCTGAGCAGTGTCCTTGTCCCAGTTCTGATTGCCGTATTTCTGGATGACGTCCAGGGCGATATTGGTCTGGGGTTTTGGCATGTGTGCCTCCTGACAGAGAAAAATAGCCGCCGTGCGGGGCGGCGTTGTATCGTTCCTTATGCTTTCCGAACTCGGACGCTGGTGAAACGGATACCGACGTCCTTAGCGTATTGGGCCTTAGCCTGACCAGCGGTCATATTCGAATAATACCTAGGTTGTCGTACATTATCATAAGCAGACCGACACTCCCAGTTTCCAATAGTAGCGGACGTCTTAGCTGTGGGCTCGCGAGAGATCTCAGTATAGCTATATTCATCGGTGCTGTATTTGTCCTTGATTTCCTCACCGTTTGGAATCTCGGAGACAACTTCGTATTCGCAAACCCTCATCTTCTGATTGTTATAGTCGACAGGAACTGCAACCACGTTCTTAGGGTTGACCTTGCAGACTACGGTACGGTCACCACTAAACGAGGCAAGATAATCATAAGAGCAGACGTGAAGGCCGTTAGAACAGGTCTGCTCAGGATCATCATCAACCATATTGCGCGGCATCTTAACGGTTTTGCCAACAGAGTTGTCAAGATGCGTACCATCAGGGTTAGCGTGGATAGATGTGTAATCATTGTTGACTTTTTTATACGCAAGAAAGCAGCCGTCTGCAGTAATAGGGAGCGTACAGACCTCTAAAAAGCTGTAGAGTTCGTTTACAGCACGATGAGATGGATTTTCCATCAAGTTTTCCATAAACTTGATAAGGCTGTCGACTGATTTCCGCTTTTTAAGGAGATCAATAATTCTAACTGTCAGAGCATTGTGCATTGGAACGCCATCATACCTGAACTCATCGTTATCGATGATAATGCGACCGTTAGAGAACTTAGCGACAGCTTTAGGGATACAGATAAGCGATTCAATTTCAGCTACATCGACTTTGTTGCTGAGAAGCGCATCCGCGATCATCCGATAATTAGGATGATCATTAGAGATCGACTCCATCGTACCATTGAGGTAAAGATTGATACCGCTTTTAGTCATTACGAATGGAATAGACATATTCATACGTGCCTCCAAAATATATTTGACGTTGTGTAAGCTCTTACACCTAATAATATCAAATTGCCCCTCTGAAACTCACTCAATCCCATTAGATTTATCGACCATCTTGACATACTCGATCACATCCAGAATTGCCTTTTGATGTTCGCTGTCAACATTATCCATTTGTGGAGAACCGATATCGATTCTAAGTGTATTACTGTCGAGGTTAAGGTACGTGTATCTGTTACCTCGAAGCATGTACGCAAGCATCGGGTAATTGTGGAAAATTCGGATCATATCAATCTTTCTCTCGGGGTTGCGAGCCTGAACGATTGCATCTAACCCAAGTTTAAGATCGAAGTACTGATCGATCCTACTCATAATTTCAAACACAGTCTTAGCAGTTTCATACGTATTAGCGTTAGTTGTGGCCGATGCTTTGAAGGTCTTAAGAAGCTCTAGACCAGCTTTCATTGGTGAACCGTCAGCTAAGCCAGCTTTTTCAAACTCAAATTGATGTCGTAATATGCCATCGTAGAAAGAGATCGTCTCCTCTTCTCCGCCAGATGTAATATAAACATTTTTATACCGCTTAATAAACATCGCGCAAGCATTCCTGATTACAGTCTCGAACGACATCCAGTTCTTATTCTTGGCAAGCTCAAACTCATCAAAGATCTTATATGGCACGATGTAGATTTTCTTCTGAATAGTTTCAGGAATCACTCGGAACAAGCGCCGGAAAGTATAATTAACCTGATCGTTGTTCTTTTTGCTGTAGGTCTTAGCAGTTATGCCCTTGTAATTTTCACCGATCGCAAACCGTTTGCAGTAATCAATAATGTAGATATTCCTACCAGAGAGTGTAGTAATATCTACTTCGTTGTTATTATAGTAGCTGCGAATTTTGCCTACAGGAGCTTGAGTGCGTTGGTACCCAGCTTTCGGGAGGTCTTCGTATCTGACGACTGGTGGATTACCGAGTGCAACCAAGTCCTCCTGACTGATTGAGGATACAATGTAGATGCGGGTTTCAGGCATCTTTTGCTGCTTGCAGTAGTATCTGATCCTGGTGCGGAGATATTGGCTATCTATAGCCTTAAAACCAGCGAGAACAAGAAGAACGTTGTGACCAAGCTGAACTTCTAATTTACCCACTGGGTTCGAATTATTGTTAACTCGGATAGTCATCTCATCCGTACGTCTGCTAGATTCATAAGAGCATATGAACGCATATGCATCAGCTGTCATCCATTGACCGTACGTGTATGTTGTACCTTTGTAAGTAAACTGAATTTTAGAGCTATAACCAGGAAGGATAGTATTAAAATACTCGCGAGATATTTTCGCAGCCTCCCAAACTGTTTTAGCGTTACCGATCTTCTCAGACGCCTGTTTCTCCAGGTCTTTATGGGTGTTTACAAGAGCCTTGTGAATGTTATCCTTAGTGAGCTGGTCGTACGAAAGCTCTTCGCGAGAAGGACTGATATCACATGAGCCGAGAGGCATCTCAAGGATGAGCGGGATGTTGATGTACGCAACTACATCCTGAAATTGCTGATCACTGACGAGATTGCTAATCGGGTAGAGGATGTTGCCCATTTTAACCATTGCACCAGCTTCGTAACGGTATCTACGATTGATAACATCAGGGTATTTCTTGTAGATCTTCCAGCTCTGACCCTCAAGGACAGGTATACTTGTGTTATAATCGCTGGTATATTCAGCGAAGAGCTTTGTAACACCAGTGATCTTAGGACGATTACTATCGAAGGGCCAAAGTATAGTCGCAGCTGCGACTGCAAACTCCCCAAAGTCTCCCTCAGGAACTGGAAAGGTAATCCGGACACCGGAATGTTGGGTAGTCTTTTCGGACTTGACAAGCATATACGTCGGCATACCGGCTTGATCAAGAAAAGCACTGTATGTTGATTTAACACCGTCTCTCACACTATCAATAGTGAACATGTCTGTGTAAGCGAATGGGCTCTTGGAACCAAGGCCGAGAGCTCCGATTTGATCATTGCGCTCGGTCTTAGAGGACGCGAAATAGCCAGTATAGAGCTCCTCGATTTGCTCAGGAGTCATTCCTGTACCAAAATCTTCGATAGCGAAATACGGTTCAATCTGTGTGGGAAGATGGATAACAAACGGATCAGTAGTACCAGCATCGATGTGGCTATCTAGTGCGTTGCAGGAAAGCTCACGAATGATAGCTGAGATTTTGTACTTATACAAATTGCTCGAAAGTAGGCGGAAGGCCTTAGCCGACGCGTGAATCGTGAACGTTTTAGCCTGTGTTTTCAGATTAGTAATTAATTGATTGTTTTCGTTGTGGAGCTGCATTTGACTCTCCTCCTAATGTTGTTTTCTGTTACGTATATTATATCTGGCGCACATAAGAAGAGTCAAATAAGAAGGAAGAAATTATTTTAAGCTAATTCCTTATAAGGCACAGAGATTGAGATCTTTTTGATCTATACGGAATCATAAAGTTATATATTTTTAGAAATTAGAGTAGTTTAGTGTCTGGTATTTGAACATCTCAATTGTAATCATCAGCAGCAGCTTGAGCAGCAATACCACCATCCCAACACGCCTGACAATAGATACCAGCGTAGTAGCGCCTCTGCTTACTCTCTTGAACGTTGACCCATGTACCACACTCGCTACAACGAACGTAACCATCAGTGAATTTATCGAGATGCATCTTGATATCTTTGTAATCAGCCTCAGTGAGGCGATCATTCTGGGTCGTCCAGTGCCCAATAGCCAACAGGCCGTTCTCTGCCCAGATCGCTATTTCCCAATAATGTGTACCGTAGCGTTCGGCGTTGATAGATCCCTCTTTAGGATTCTTTTCGATGAGCAGAACGTCAAACTCATTTTGTTCGTTTAGCTTGATACAAAGTCCACAGTCGTTGTCGAAACGAATTTTTCCCGCTTTCTTCAACTCTTTTCGGAACTCGGCTTCCTTAGCGAGAAAATCAGCAAATGGTTTATCATGAAGATCTTCGAGACTGATATTGTAGTTGATCTTAGCCATACGTTTCTCTCCTCTTGTACGTATTATATCGAGATATTTTTCTGTAAGTCAATACTAAAAAGATAGATTTCTAAAAAGAGTATCTCACTAATTACATACAGTCAGCCTGTTATAGGCTGGTTTTTCACTGGAGGGACACACCGATTGGCGACGGGAGCAACCTCGAAAGTTGTTGTCTTCGGGCTTGTGGGTTCGACTCCCACTCCTTCCGTACTAAAGAGAACTCAGTATGTTTGGTCTAGACGATTCCCTTGCCGAAGAAGCGGAAATTACTCGCAAGCTAGGTGACAAGGTCACTGAAGCCAGAGATCTCTTTGGTACCTACAAACTTTTAGCAATATCTATTCTTTTCGTAAGTGATCGAATCAATTCATTCTTTTTAATATAATCAAGAAACTCCAATTCAATTTGTAGAGCTGATGTTATAACGTCATCTCTAAACATATTTTTTATTTTGTACGTTGTCATTAAACCTGGCTTTTTAATAACTTCAATTACAGAAAATGGCTCAATACTATTTTCATGTCTTTTCACAACGCCATAAAATGGAAGAGTATATTCTTTTTTATAAATTACTATATCACCAATTTCAAACTTTCCTTTAGTTCCTATTTTGTCTTGCAAGTTTTCTAAGATTTTTAATCTTTCCTCTAACGACGTAATTAAATATATTTTTGCTTTTTCATACGGCTCAATTTGAAATTGATAGATTGTTGTAGTTAATCCGTTAAATAAAGATTTTATTGTATATTCATTATAGTTGCCTGGTTCGCCTTCACGCTCATTAGCATGAGTATCTTCGAAAATAGATATAATAATATGTGGCTCAATATCAAAGTCATCTATATTATAATCCTCTTTTGATTTCGCTTTTTTTTGCTTAAAAACCACTACATCATTTAATTTATACCGTGGCTCGTATTTTTTATTTTCATTCATTTTCACTATTCTCTCCTTACCAAACAAAATACAAATAATTCTTACGATGTTTTAGAACAGGTCCTCATAGGTGATCTCGTCGATTAGTTTCTGAATATCTTTCCCATCCCACCGGGCAAACATATATTTGCGAAGTTTGATATCTTCTGCGAGTACTTTCATAGCGAAATCTTTTTTAGTAGGAAGAGTCTTTTTCCACGCATCCGTGGCGGCTACAGCAGCGTTAATACGAGCGAGAGTATCTACCCAACGCTCTTTAATTTTGTTAAAATGCTCTGTGTATTCCGGAAAGTAGGAAAGGAACTCACCCTGTTCATTAGCTTTAATGAGTTCGAGCACACGCTTTGGATTAACATTACCGTTGTCTTTCAGGTGGTGGATTTGGAGGTACGCCTTCGATTTGACTTTAACCCGATGCCAATTTTTATCAACCACGACATATCCTTCTTGAGAGAACGGCAAAGCAGCAGCGTTAGCGATCACATCTTCAAAAGTACTAAAAGAATGCTCTTCTGGCTTTTTAATACCTAAGTCGATATTCTCCTCAAGGTCTGTTATACGATTACGAGACCCGATATGAGTAATAGTGGTCTCAGTGTACGGAACAACAACACGGTTCCACGGAGACGTAAGCTCGAAAATGTACGTATAATCTTGATCGAGCTTATCAAGAAGATCGCTATAGCTACCGCAAGTATTTGCAGCAGCAATTTTGAATAATTCACCAAACGATTTAGCTTCTTCTGTAGGAACTTGAAGATCAGTTTCAAAAGCATCGATCGTATTATTTGTTGATACGTGCCAAAGGTCGTCATCGTGCCATAGGCGAATAATAGAGTTATGAACAAGAATATCATTAGCATAAAAAGCATGGGTATTCTTGGTTTGAAGATCATACCTCTTACTCTGATTATTTATTTTCCTGACTGATATAATCCGCATACTCCCTCCAGACTCTACCTAATTCTATTTCTGGGGTTTCTTTAATATCTTTTTCCCAGAAAATTACGATTCGGTATCCTTGTTCTAACGCCTTTTGTTGCTTATTAAAATCTTTATCCCATATATATTTAGCTGTTCTTATTTGTTTATCAGGAAATCTCAATTCATCTGTTTCAGCATACACTCGCGGGTCGGCATGGAAAAATGTTCCATTGACTTCTAATAGAATTTTAGTTCCTTCTATTTGGCCGTCAAAAGAATATCTGCAATCTCCAATTCCTACTTGACGAAGTATTTGTAGCCCCGTCTCTTCTTCAATCAAGTTAAAGAATTCAGTTTCTAGTTTAGATATAAAACCAGCTTTACTTAAAAATGCGTGTCGACGCTCCGGATCAAGGTTTTGCCACCATACAGAATGCCCTTCGCATAGCTTTTTTATACTTTCTTTCTTAAATTCTTCTGATCTATTTTCCCATCTCCTTTTTGCTTTTTCTGATAATGTTTGGGAGAATTGTATAGACCATTCTGGATCTGAAAGTCGTCTCTGAAATGCTGCTGAAATAGCTTCTGGGTTACAGTTGCCTAAAGTTCCATTCTTTCTTTTTGTATCCTTTATTTTCGAAATGAATTCTGGAACTTGGCGAACATTAGCTACCCCGTATTTTTTTAATACTGTAGTGTTCTTTTTCTGAAAAGCTAAAGTTCCCCGAGAAAGAGGGTTTATAGCCCCGTATTTTTGAAGACTTGTTTCCTCAGCCCTCCTTCGCGCTTCATCTTGTCTAGTGGCTTCAGCTATAGATCGGGTTGGTATACCTAAAATCCTTAGTTTCCCTATAACAGTTGCTGCTGTTAAAGTAGAATCTCCTAGGCTTCGAAAGTAATCTGCAATCTGCTTCGCAGACCACCCTCGATCAAGATATAACTCCTCTAAATTCTCTTGAGAAAGAAAACTCTCTCGCATTTGTATTTTCTCGTCTGATAATTTCATCTAAGCACTCCTCTACTTAATTAGTAGAAGGTAGATGAAAGGTTATTAAACTACATCTACTTTTTCAGTACCATCAAGTTCATCTACCCGTCGCCAGCACTGAAGTTCTGGAAGCCATATACGATGATTACCAGTAAGTAATAAAGTTTTGCCATTTTCTAAAGTTATTTCGTACCAATTATTGATATTTTCTTGAATCGAGTTGGCCTCAACCTCATCCCACACAATCTCCCCTGTATCAAGATTCTTTGATTTAATAAGGCCTCGATAATGAGAGTCGCAAAGGTCTTTAATAGTTCTCTTTCCTTCTGGCGTATCTATTAAAGTTCCTTCATCCAAGCATCCATCCACTTTTTCTTGTACCCTAGCGGAAGCCCAGTCGATCGTATCCGCATAACCTTCGCCGTAGTTGCCGAACTTATCAAAGGCATGGCAAACTACAACAGGATCAGTATCTACATCTTTAAGAATAATACCACGTGAAACACGGACAACCTTATTATAAAAATCAGAATCGATTTGCGAATAGGAGAAAATAGTATATTGACCCTTATCCTTGATAGTAAGGCAATAAGGTTTCTCAACGAGTTCCTTACGCCAAGCAGGATGGGCTTTGATGTAATCAACAAGCGCGTTCATATTGTGGTCTCCTCTAATTGATCTTCCGTACATATATTATCCTAGTTAGCCTTTTAAAGTCAAAAAAAGAAGACTTTTTCATCATTTTGAGCTCCTATTGGGGACCAGAGAATGTATTGCTTTAATCGCCTTTGCGCGAAGCATATCATGGTCCAAGGCATTGATGCCAAATTCAGTTGCGAATTCAAATAAACCGACTTTGTCATCTTGATCGACATAGACATCCATACTGAACCAAGGATTATTGCGGAAGTCAGTGTGAAGGGTTCCTGCCAGAGCCTTGAGCAGTGCTAGGAAACTACTTTTTAGGGTTTCACCTTCTCCTAAGAACGTGACCTCAGACCCAACGGCTAAGTTGTTCTGGAAATGTTTCAGATTAATATGCCGTTCACATATGAGAAGTTCCCCGGTACAAAAAGAAATAACTCGGTATTCGTTTTTCAAAAAGATTCGCTTAGTGATAAGCCAATTCGAAAAATCCCTACTTTCCCGAAAGTTGCGGGAACGCGAAATATCCTCGGGCTTCTCGCTGCCGCCGAGGATTGAATTTGTAGCAACTTCATCACGATAGGTCTTAATCTCTAAAAGTTCGACTGATGGGGATTCTTTTCTTGAAAACGGTTCTTTCTTTTTTGGGGCTTCTCCATCATACATAATTCGAACTAATTCAGACTTCTTTATTAGAAATTGCTGAAGCCCTCGAGCGCCAAACTGGGACTTTACGATCAACTGAGTTTCGGGATCTACTCCCTCCATAAGGGAGGTTAAACGGAACCCATTTTTGGAACTTGTATTCCAAAAGTCAGGACAATTTATTCCCCGTGAACGGAAATATATATGCTGTTCCAATTTGGACAATCGCGGTTGACCTAAAATAGGAACGCCAAGAGATTTTAGGATACTATAGTTTGAAGCGCCCAAAGTATATGTCCCATCAAGAAGAATAGCGTCTACGTTTGTTTTAGGGATACCGTTTTGAATATCAAAATCTATTTCCACAAAAGTAAAATCGGCATCGATAAGATTCAAAATATCTGCTTTGTCGCTAGTATCATTTGGCAGCCCGATTATCATTTACATTCTCCTTTGATTCTGTGTTTAGCCTCCGCACAGCCTTCACCAGGCCGCAGTATTGACAGATGTTGCTGCATTACGTCATCTTAAAAGAGCAGTGAACCCTTATCATTCCACTGCGTATACAGTTTACAGTTTGGCCTGAGAACGAGATACTTGATCTCATCCTTACCGCCTTCGGTGCTCATACAATCATCATCGATGACAACCGACATCTGATCGACGGAGTAGCGTATTGCTCCGAAGGGGAGCTTTTCCAATTTACGACCGTTGGCGACGATGTATTGGTTAAGCATATCCCAGCGATGCTCGACCATGCCGTGTTCCTGTATCCAAATATCTTGAAGAGTATCGGTTCCAGAGAGATATAGTTTACGGAATGTAATCTGGTCGGCTCCAAGGTCTTTAGCTCGTTTGAAAATGTCACTAAGTTCAACGTTGTTGTATTCATCGGTCATGTTGAGTGAAAGTCGGAGGTTGAAGTTGTACCGCTTGATCTCTTTGCACAGCCCGACAATATTAACCTTGAGCGTATCGGGAGTCTGATTGTAGTCCTGATTGACATCATCAGACCAAATGCTAGAGAGTGATAAGGATATAGTAGATACTTTGATGGTGTTTCTAAGCCAGCGGAGAGCCTCGTCATCGAGAGTAACACCGGACGTTTGTAACTCAAGGTTACGGAACGGCTTGTCGAGAGTTTCGTTAAGATCGGCTACTTCTTCTATGAAACGCTTATTCATAAGCGGTTCGCCGTTACCGGTGAACATTAGGCTATTGCAACCGTTGTCACGGGCAAAGGCGAGCCGGTCGCGATAGTCTCGCTTGTAAAGGTCACGGAAGCGAAGGTTCTTCTCTATCTGATTATAATATACTTCATCATGCATCTGTGCAACGCAAAACTTGCACTTATTAGGGCATCCTGCAGGAACAGCTATCGAAAGGGACTGTATAACCATATATGATCTCCTTATACAACTGTCTTTCACATAGATTATATCAATCCAACATTACGGGAGTCAAAAAAAGTCTTAAAAACCTCTCGAAAAACCTATTGTTGTTGTGACTGAAGTGATTTCATCATATAGATGGCCTTCTTGAGAGCTGCTTCACGTGACTCAAAAACGCCATTGAGCTGGTCGTCGTGAATTTTGTTTAACACAGCCTTAAAGTTTGAACTAGGTTTGAAACCAGCATCGATCAAATCTTTACCGGTCACCAGGCAACCGGGAATAAGCGGTGTACCGCGAGCGGCGAAATCAGCACGAATTTCAGCAATTCTTTTTTGCCACTTCGGAAACGCGAGCTCGATATGAGCTGTAGGATCTAAGATGCTCCCATTCTCATCAGCGACAGATAGCTTCATCAAATCTTCAATAAATGGCTCAGCTAAAAGCCGTCGAACTGTACTCATTCTCATGTTACATAGGGTGTGCAGTTTCATATGATTACGAACCAATTCAGAAACGGTAAACGTACTGTTAGAGGAAGCTCTAAATCTGTCTTTGAATATCGTGATTGTCATTTCAGCACCAACGTTTTCGTGCCCATAAAACGAGAATGAACCAGGATGAGTTTTTGATGGGGCAGACGTCTTGGGTTTACCGATATCGTGTAACAGTGCTCCCCAAAGTAGTTCATCAGACGCATCAGACGGCAGAGCTTCCAGAACGCGGATGGTATGCTTAAAGACATTACCTTCACAGTGAAACGGAGGACCCTGTAAACACTGGGTACATGCTTGAACTTCTGGTAATATCTTTTCAAGAATACCTAACTCACTAAGCATAGTCAGTGCTAGTTGCGGTTTGTGAAGGCGAAGGATCTTGGTCATTTCGTCAAAGATTCGTTCGCCGGAGAGCATTTGAATACGCCAGGCATTATTGGAAATTGCCAACGCATTCTCACCGGTCAGGGTAGTGTCGAGCATGGCGGCGAATCTAATAGCACGGAGTATTCTCAAAGCATCTTCTCCGATGCGTTCATTAGGATTACCAATGAACCGAATACGTTTAGCTTGAAGATCTTTCTTGCCATCAACAAAGTCATATAAGGTATCCGTAATAGGATCCCAAAACATTCCATTGATAGTCAAATCACGACGCATAGCATCAGCTTGCATATTAGAGAATATAACAGAATCGGGTCGTCGGCCGTCTCCAGTTGTAGCATCCTCTCTAAAAGTAGTGACTTCGAACTCGAAACCATTCATTAAAACACGAATAACACCAAAAGCTTTGCCGATAGGAACGGTTTTGTCGAACAAAGCTTCGATCTGGTCAGGGGTAGCTGACGTAGAGATATCGATATCTTTTGGCTCAACACCAAGGAGCTGATCACGAACACACCCGCCTGCAAAGACAGCCTGGTGACCAGCATCTTGTAGCGTTTTAACAATCTGTATAGCTGTCTGTTTCATACATACATCCTCACCTTATATATATATTTCACTATCTAACGTAATCTTGTCAAAAAATGATTATTTAACTATGTCTCTTTTCTTTTCAAGCTCAGCGACAATTTGGTTAAGTTTATACCTGTCCTGTTTCAGAGCTTCGCTAATGAGTCCATAGGTGCAGAACAGAATCGCATCGATACAAAGTGCTATTCCGAAAGAACGGAAGGAAGACATTCCACTAATCCAAGCTAGTAACGTACCGAGACAGACTATATCAGCAATAAGGCCGAAAATCAAAACAATACTAGATGCTAATAAGAGCTTAGTGATGTGGCTTAGGGTTTTGTTAAGAAGTACCATAATAATCTCCTCAGGTTGTGGTAGTTTCTTGTACGTAGATTATATCGATCTCGGTTTAGGAGAGTCAAAAAGAAAAAATGTTTTTGTTTCCTTTTCTTAGAAGAACCTACATGTTTCATTGTTTTAGAAGGATTTAAGATCATATCGGCTACTTGGATCATCGGGTCCTAATTCGCTGCTGTCTACACAATACACCCATCCGCGCCAGTGACAGAACATATCTCTATCGTCTACTGTGAACAACCTCGACACCAAAGATTTCAGGGTTTTCTCGCAAAAAAAGAGTATTATAAAAGTACGAAGTTTGTCTCTATCGTCTATGGGATCTGCACGTAGGATCTGTGCACCATTTTTGGGTAGGATCATCGATAGCGGTATAGAGTGGTTCACCGCATACGTCACAGAGGTCCCCAAGTATATACCCTGTTCTTAGTTGCGTTCCAGAGGTACCCTGGCGTTTAGACGGTCGGCCGTCACTTGTTCGTTTAGTAGCATTATGTTGTTTAGATCGAGACAATACTTCACTCCTTACGGTGGATTACCTTTCGTATTCCTATTCTATTTTCTGATAATGGTCGAACGGTGTATTCGAAATCCCCGGTATCGATCACTAATTCATCTGCTTTCATCTTATCCAATGTAGACCCCAAAGCGAACATTGCAAATTCACCGAGGAATTTATGGAAGTACTCTTCATCAAGTCCAGCTACATGTAGCGATTCGTCTTCAGGCTCGTAACGAACAATATACAACCTGTTACGAAATATCAATGTATGAGTATAGTTGGGTTGGGTTTCTAAAAAAGATGAGGAGATTGCTGCTAATACGTTGAAATAATCCTCAGGGGTGACGTCGAGTGGATCTTTATTCATCGTTTAATTAGTACAAAAAGAAAGCCTGCAAGTGCAGGCTTTCAAAAGAAAACAACAACCTACTGTTTTTCATGTCTGTCCGGGTGACAGGGATCGAACCTGCGTACTCCAACTACTCGATTAATGTCCGCTTAGGAAACGGATGAGATACACCCGGATAGCGTACCTGTGTTGTACGGAAAAGCATTTTTAAGATGATGGTGGATTAACAGGAATTAGGGAGTATCAGCTACCTACGATCTGAAGAACCCCAGATCTTTTTGGCGAAAATATGAAAAAGGGGAAGAGATCCATTTTCCTTCCTACATCAGTACCCTTATAATTAGATACGTTTTGAACCGTTGTAGGTTTGGAAGGTTAATCAGGGCGCTGTAGCATCCAACTACCAATAACAATCGTAAGTGTTTGATCTTTGAGTTTTGACCCCGGTATGTGTGTAGGTATAGTAGCATACACTACCATACCTGACCGTAAAGGATATGATGAGAAAGTCAAACGTCACCCGTCCCCTATTTGAAACTTAAATTATAACTTCAGTGACGAAATTACTGTGTTGTAACGCTTTTTCAAGCTCGCGTTTGCGGTCATAAAGGCGAGTCAGTTCAGCTTGTACGGCGTTCGGATCGATCAGCCACTCATTTTCACGAGTAACTGATGTAATTTCACGACCGACGTATTCATGATCCCGAACCTTATCACCTGGATAGTTTGCAGCTACCCGAACGATGCTTTCGTGAAGAGAAATACGAGCTGAAACGGTTTCGAGTTCACGAAGCATGTCGTTATTCACAGTATTCGCTTTTGCAATAGCGATGTTGAGCGCTTGAAGCTCGCCCATGAGTTGAGAAACGCGCTCATATGCCTCTTTCGGGTGTATTTTAACACTCGACGTAAACGATATTGGTAGACTTTTGTCTTGCCAAAGATTAGACGTAGCTGCTTCAGAAAGAGCGGCAATCTTCTTTTTAAGGTCATTGCGTTTCATAAAAGCTTCTGCGAGTACCATCTCTATGTCTCCTTAGTTTAAGAATATATTACGGAGGTGAGAGGCTTCGAACCTCCACAACGGGGTGTTAGCCCATTGACCGGATTTCAAGTCCGGACCGATTCCAATTTCGGATGACACCTCCAACGTGTTATTGAACTTCAATTACATGAACCCAAAGTGTAGGTGGCGGGTCACTGAAGTACTTCCAGAAAACAGGACAGAACCATCCTGTAATGCTACCCAGCCGATAATATACACCTGTACCGTCTGAGGACGGAATATAATCGAGAACTCCATCAGCATTAGATATGGGATATGTTGATACTTCGAGTACTACTCGACGAGCATTACAGTTCTTAACAATAGCAAGAATCATATCAGGTACACCATCTATGAACTCTTCCTTAAAAATACCGCGAGATTGATCATTAAAGTACCAGTGATCATCCTTTCTATATATATCAAATATAAGTACCATTGTGAGAAATCCTTGTGTGCTGCAGGTATGGAGTGCTTGTTCTGTCACATGTCTGAGATATATTCGAACGAAGAGCAGTTGTAGCTACAATATAGCGGTTTCGCGAAGTTTCGATCGAACATCTATTAAGAGTTCACCGATTGTATAGATACGTATTCTGTTATTGCGTATTCAGCTTCACGCTTTGCACGTCGTTCCTGCATAGTTAGTTTTTCATCTTCGGTATACCAAGATGAGTGACGTGGGTTACAACAACATTGACATTTGTTAGCCTTGGGAGTTGTAGACATACGCCCGATCTGTTTGTGGAATTCTTCTTCTGTAATAGGTAGAAACCTAAAATAACGTTTTTTTAGAATTTTTCGAAACTTATTTTTCTTTCGTTCAGCCTGAACACGACGATACGCTCGATTTCTTTTCATACAACCCCTTCTACGAATAATTCCTAATTTGTACTAAGGGCTAACCTATGAGAAATCAATTGTGATTTCTTCTATTCGTCGCTATCTTCTATAGCCCCTTCCTCCCACACTTCTTCAGCATCACCAACACCCTCTTCAAAGCTTTGCCTGAAGACTCTAAAGAGCGTATTGATCTTATTTAACCCAACGATGCCGAGCATAAATCCAATTGTTGAACCCACCTTACGTGCGAAGTGTACAGGATCTAATTCAACGTAATCCATCATGTTATCCATCATAAACTCAGAGAACATATCTCCGAGTTTTTCACATTCTTTGCGGATATCATCTGGATGTTGTGGAGGAGTTGGGAAACCGTTTACATCGCCTTCATCTACTTCATTGTCTATTTCGTTTGCCACGTATAATTAGTGTGACAATAGTTCATAGTAGTATTCTTCAACTTTTTGACCATACGTGTATTCTATCGGAGCAGGAGAGATTCGAACTCTACACCGGTTACGGTGCGCATCGCTTAGCAGGCGAGCCTTAAGCCTTTTAAGTTCTCTGCTCCACGAAACAGAGCGCCTCAGATTCGAACCGAATACCTTGCGGTACCATCACCTTTCCAAGATACGGCAGCTCCTCGCTGCTTGCGCGCTCCATCACGTAAACAATAATTCAAAATCCTTATCTGGCCATACCTTGATGAATAGCTGAGGATTTGTTAACACGTCTTTCAATTCTTCGAGGGTTTCCAGGTTAGAAACCGGAAGAACAAGAACAGCCTTTCTAGAATCAAAATCATTTTCCTGAACTATCGGTGGAGTGTACTCGCAGAACGCTCCAAGAGCTTTCTCGGTATAGCATGTCGCAACAAGTTGCTCATCCCTGGTATCAATAACTTTCCAGAAATCTCCGCTACCGTTTTCGCGTGAGTAGGCCTCAATGCGCCACTCCCGACTATTGAATACCTTGTATGGACACTTAATTTTAGCTGCCACGAAATACTCCCTTCACGTTTCTATAATATACTTCGGGCTTTCTAACCCTTCCATTTTATACACTCCTTCGCAAGAAAGCCTAACAGGATGAATTGCGAATAACCCAATCAACCTATACGTATTTGTACACCTCTGGAGACGGAGACCTCTGCTCAATCTGAAAACGATTTTGGGCTAAACACGTTTTTGTCGATGAGAGAGGAGGTTGTGAAATTGTTAGTTTCATGGTAGTTCCTGGCTGGAAGTTCAAATTGGATCCTCTTTGTTCAACGGACAATAGATGATTGCGATTCATCCTCGAAACTGAAGATTTCGAGGTTTTTTCGCAAAAAAGAGTATATAAAGTGATGGTAAAGGAAACTATGCCTGTCTGCATCAAAGCCCTCAGCTACGGTTTGGGTGCTCTCAAGCAGTTTCCTGTTGCTTTCATAGCCCAGCAGGCTGTTCAGCCAGGCTAGTAAGACCAGGTGGTTTTCCAGTTTGTTGTATTACTTGACGCCGTCGAGCATGGTCACATCTCCACGGGCGCAAACATACGCTCTTTGAAGATTGGGTCTAACGAGCGCGCTCCAGGGATGCGCGAGTCGCCGTTGACGTAGATTTCATCCGCGCCGGCAATCAAGTTTTGCTCCGTGACAAAAGCCGCTTCGCGTTCGTAATCCGCTACTCCCCAGACGGAGATGTCGCGCCAAAAAATGACAACAGTACGACCGTTACGCAGCGCGCCGCGATAGACAAGGTAGTGTACGGGTGAGACGCCTGCGTTACCGGTACAGCTTTCCCCTGGAAACGCAGGTATCCCACCCGTATTTATATATACTTTGCGCCCCCACACATTCAGGCCCAGCAGATAGGCGAAGGTTTCGGGTAAGTCCACGATGCGCTCGCGGGTTTTGCCGTCGCGATGGAGGTGAAGTTTGTAGGAAAAGGGCGCTTGCAGCTGCTCTACGTTAAGCAGGGTTTCGCTGTGCCGTGTCTCCCAGCGGAGCATGTAGGAGAGCAGGTGGTCGTCGCGAAAGAGTTCTAGCGCCCGTTGGCCGCTTTGTTCCTCGAAGGTCAGGTTGTTGAGAGCATCCTCGTAGGATTCAAGCCGTATGCATTTTATTAGCCCACCACCTCCCCAGCTTATTTGTTTGCTTAGTGTTGACCGCCTGTTTTTTCCACATGCATTGAAAGTAGTATCGCCGTGGAGGACATTTTTCATACGGCCTAGGATACCGAGCTTTTGGACCATTGCACCACTTTTGTTGTCGTAGACATCATAAACGGTCTCGAAGTAGTCTCCCATTTCAACAGCGATGTATTTACGAAACAACTTATGGCAAACGGCAGCAGTGGTTCCAGAACCTGCAAAGAAGTCCAGTACCAAGTCACTAGGCACTGTAGATGTTTGAATGATCCTTCTAATCAGATTCTCTGGTTTCTGTGTAAGAAAACTAAGATTCTCGCTTACTCTCATTTCCGACTGAGTAAACGAGTACAGGTCGTTCCAGATATCTCCAATAGGAAATATCTTCTCATCATTAACATCTATCGTATGCTTGCCTAATATGCCATCCTGGAATCTTTCAACGTAGAAGATAAAGTCATCCAATTTTTTCGGGCTATTCACTTTTGGGCAGGAAATCAGGTCAAGCTGCCCAAGACCAAGTTTCGAAGTATTGCGGTTGGGCTTCCACAATTTCATAAAATTAACAGTCGAGTTATACCCATGGAGTATCGTGTCATGCTGCCGAACAAACTTCTTTCCGAAGCTCTTATAACTGAAGAGACCGCTTTCCTCGTCTTTGGTCGCATTGGTGTTAAAAATGATCTCATTAAGTTCGGAGAATACATCTGCTAAAAGTAGCTTGCCGTAGTGTACAGCATTGTGGTCTAAGTGGATGAAATAGTTGGCATCGGGTGAAAAGAGTCTCAGCGATAGCCGAAGCCGATCGTAGAGGAGTTCAATCCAGCTTGAGTTTCTAAAACTATCCTTATAAAGAAAGTCATCGCCAGTATTGAAGGGCGGATCAATGTAAATACACTTCACCCACTCGCGATACTTCTCCTGTAATAGATTCAGAGCCTGCCAGTTTTCGGAATGCACCAACAAGCCATCAATGCTCTCGTCTAGGTTGTCAAAACTTGTCAACAGACGATCGGTGAAGTCAGTAGAGAGGTAGCGCGTGTCTAGCACCAGGGTAGGGTGGGCTTTGAGTAATTCGATCCGTTCTTTAGTAGCTTTGGGCGTTTCAAGATCAAAGAGCGTTCTCCACTCCTCCCACTGCGCCTCACAGGCGACGATTTCCGCGTAATAAACTTCGGGGATGTTACCAACCGTGACCAGGTAAAAGACCTCGGTAATAAACTTTTTCTTCTCCCAGAGCATTTTCTGGAAATCCTCAATCTGCGCCAGGAATTCGATGATGTGTAGGCCTACACGCTTGATCAGGCGCAGTAATTGAAACCAGCTCTCACTCAGGCCCTCGCCAGCCGCTTCTAGTTCCTCCAGGTTGAGCACTTCATTTTTCAGGTAAAAGTCCAGTTCACGGGAGAGAAAGCCTTTCAGGTCTTTGTGGATGAAAAAGTCGCTGGTGGTGCGGTGAGTATACCGGCGTAGGTGGTGCTCCAGATAGGTAACGGTTTCACTCGTTTCGGTCTTACGCCATTCGGCGCTAGGGGTGGTTATCGCTTGTAGGGCTTTGATGCGCTTAGGAATCTCTGCAACGGCTTCGGTGAGGATAGCTTCCTGCTGATTCCTCTGTCCGTAGGAGATGGCCTCTTGTGCAGTCAGCAAGCGGTACTCAAAGGGAATAACCACCTGACGCGCCGCCTCGTCCCAGGTAATTTCGTCCAGGCGCGGCAAGAAGAAGCGCTTTTTGCCCTTGACGTTGTTCTGCTCCACATCCGCCTGACACAGTTTGAAGTGCGTGGTCACACCGTTGGGGGTTTTGTAAGTATAATTGGTGAAATATTCGCCGGTTTTGACGTAGTACTGATCGCGGTTGGCCCAATAGAGAGTCACTTCCTCGCCGTTGTAGGGGATAGCATAGCGTTCTTTCTTTGAGTACCGGTGTTTAGAGATAAAGTCACCCTCTTGCCAGTAGCGACTGAAGAAGGCGTAGAGGTGGTTATATATAATACTTTCTAAAGCTTCATGACTCCGAGATTTCGCTGCTTGCTGTTGAGCCGCTATATAATCCTTGCTAGTGTTGGTGTTGCGATATTCTTCGCTTATTAATTGGCTATTAGCATCTAGGGTGTTATCGTCTAGAGCTTCAAGTACTTTTTTTTGAACCTTCTGCAAGGCCCACACAGCTTGCTCTTGTTCAGCCATGGCCTCTTTTTCTAGTTCCTCTCTAATTCTTTGGGGCAAATCCTCAGAAATGAATTTTTCTATTATCGCCCGCTTATGATTCATGATGCGATATATGCCAAAATCTAGATCAGCGTAGTCAGACTGGAATAGTTCGCGCAGTAAGTTTTGAAACTTAAGCTGATTATCATTCATAATTACATCCTTTGCGATTATTTACGTATGAGCTATTCTGACTAAAGATTTCGCAGCTTTTTCGCGAAAAGAAATATAAAACGTGGAGAATATATCGTGACCTTTTGTTAAGTACTCTACCGGTGAGCTACATGGTGTCCTCTTGAGCCCATGCTAAGAATTGAACCTAGTACCTCTCGCTTATCAGGCGGTGAAAAGGTCAACATCACTGCCACGTAATTTCTCTAAAGAATAGATCTTAAAAACCAATTAGATCAATTACGTATATCTAATTGTCTCTCTAAAAGATAGATGGGACCTGCTGGAATTGAACCAGCGACCCCCCGATTATGAGTCGGATGCTCTAACCAACTGAGCTACGGTCCCGGGTGATTTCGGTATTCGATACACTCTCTAAAGCAAAAAAGCTAACCGTTTTGTCGTCTTCTAGCATCCATCTATGTATTCTCTAATCGTATCCGTCTAAACTGTTCTTCGTGAGTTCTTATCCACTCTGAATCAGTCACAATAGATACGCTATCGAGTTACATTCTTCGGTTGTACGAAATCAGCTGGCTTTCACTGCTGTTCTTCACGAAGCCTCTTAGCATTGATTTCAGCCTGATTAACCCGAATAGGAGCTGCTAGAAGCTGCCAAGACGTTACTTCACCAGTTTCAGGATCAAGGTCTAGCGGTTCTAATGGTCCTAGTGCTACTATTTCCTTCAGATTAGCTTCAATGCGTCGCATTACGTCATCGATAGGTACCTGGTGGCAAGTAATGCTTTCAGATAGAAGTTGGGTGTCTCCCTTGTCATTGATCTGAACCTGAACGTGAATTGTTTCCCTCGGCTGGGTAACCGGCCAAAAGTCTACGTCATGCTCATCGATCCAAAACATGAAGTCGTACGCGCGACTGATCAGACTAGTGATTATGCTCTCGACTACTCGCTTCTCCTTCTTAGAGGCCGTAGATGGGACTCCAAATCGATCTCGGATTCGGTGAGCTGTGTTCTGCATCCAAACATCTTCTCGCGTACCCTTCTCAAAGCCGAACTCACCGGCTTCTCCGGTCTCTGATTCACATTCTATTTTCTTTGTAGCAGCGTTGAAGACCATGTAGTCTTATCCTTATCTTTGACCCTAGAGGGAATTGAGCCCCCAACACAACGTTCGAAGCGTCGTATGATATCCGTTTCACCATAGGGTCATATTTCACTCTTTTTTACAAAAAGTTGAGCTTCTTCTTTTTCTATATACTTACGAAGAAGCTTATTCACAAGCTGATTAAAGGTGATGTCTTGTTCATGTGCTTCTTTCGCTAAGATAAGGAATTGTTCATCTGTTAACTCAATAGTAACGATCCCGCTATCTGCAAGATCACTCATGTTCTTCTCCTTTCGGAGCCTCTATCATATCCGGCTCCGAAGTAATGTTTCGCATTTTAGATTCATCTGGATGTTCTCGTTCATATACTCGTTGCGAAGCTTCCTCAGCCATGCGATTTATTCCGTCTGAGAAAGCTCGAGCCCCGGCGCCGGGGACACAGAAGTAAAGAAGCGCGTTGAGCGTATCTTCAATATCCTTCTGTGATTTCTTGTTCCGACTGCCATCGTCAATTTGTTCTATCTTATATTCCTTTTTGCGAGAAAACCTCGAAATCTTTAGTTTCAGGGTAGTTCACAGTAGTATCATCCATTTGTATACCTCCAGTAGTGGGAGCAAAGGGAGTCGAACCCTTACGCCTTTCGGCACTAGATCCTAAGTCTAGCGCGGCTACCAGTTTACGCCACGCTCCCGTATGGTATTCTATCGAACCTCTGAACGGATAATATATTTCATATTTCGGGTAACCCGGGATCGAACCGGGGACCCCTTGGTCCCAAACCAAGTGCGCTACCAGCTGCGCTACTACCCGTTTAGTCTATCTAAAATATCATCAAGCCCACACGTACATTTTTCATGAGTTATGGTTTTAAGATCTGTACTGACCGTTATATAATAATATTTGCAACCTAATGCATGTATATCTTCTCTATTTTCAAGAACCCACCGAGCTAGCTCTTCGAGAGTCTCTTGTCTATCCAAATTGAGCCCCTGATACATGGTTGAAGCTGTATCTAATTTTCTACACCCGTATACTCACTACTTGTATCGAATACGACTAACCCTTAAACAGATGTATCGATATGCTGTCCCAGCATTTCGTCCTTCACCGCATTTGTGAATAACCTGTTCATATCTTCAGCGTTTTTAATTGCTCCTTCAGCCCGTTTAGCTGTCGACAATTCTGCGTAGTCGTGTTGATACTGAAGAATTTGAGCTACGATAGGCTCGTATGCTTTAAAGAATGCTACTTGAGTCATTCTTAATTAGTCATGACTTGCGCCGTGATGGAGTTATACCGCCCGAGCTGAAACAAATGATCTACAGGTACCTCCACCACTACGTACGGAATAACGACACATGTGAACTACTGTCTTTCTTTAGAGTCCCCAGGAGGAATTGAACCTCTAGGCCTTTCGGCGCACGGATTTGCAGTCCGGCCGTAGCACCAGCTGCGCACTGGAGACAAGATAAGGCGCTTCTCGTACGCCTTGCAGCTGACTGTGTGGCAGACCTGCTTACGTGATCTTCCCCGATTCTTAGCTCACTACCTTCCTCCTCGATGGGCTGGTGATGTTCTCACCCGAGGCAGTCCCCACAGATCACGAGGGAGGCTGTACACACCAATCGCTTTCGCGGCCATGACCCAGCACTCTAGGCCCTAGTAACGTTTTTAATCTTGCGAGGTATCTAGAGAGAATCGAACTCTCGTACAGAGATCCACGGTCTCCTATTCTACCAACGAACCACATACACCATCATATGGCTATTTCGAAGTGTAGCTTTTTTCACTGCACCTGGTCAACGATATTTGATTTCTTGAAGTTCCTAAATGCCTTACCCATGACCTTCGATGTCGCTTCCTGCATAGCATCAACAGCCTTCATATACTCATCTCTCTCTGCAGGATCGAGACGATCAATATCTATTCCTGCAATATGGTCGTCATCCTGATTGAGTACTACAACGCGGCGATCTGTGATTTCGCCATTCTTGTTGTACTTGAACTCTTTGTAATTCTTTCCCATATATCCTCCACTAACTTATGTATGAAATATACAGTTAAGCTGCCCCTAGGATTACAAGGGCTCTTACTATACATGGAAGGAATCGATGTCACAACTCAAATGTTCTTCCGCGAAGCTCTTAATATGAGAAGTCTCGGACAATCTGCTATATCAAATCTCACCGCTCGCCACCTTAGCAACCGACTACATGACCCCGAGGCGAATAAGCATGTTGAAGTTATCGAAGCTAAGTGGAAGATACCAGACAATGAAGTTATCGTATACTTCTACGTCTCTCCAACATACGACAGTAGAACAGTCTTGACTCCATCTGCCCGTCCATACCGCGGATCTTTCTATAACGTGGTCTTTCAATTTACAGGTGTTGAAGCAGAGTTGGGAACGATCGACGAATTCACCGCTTTACGTGAACGTGATAGAGAGCGAGCTGTAGAGGAGATGATTTGGAATTGTCCTGTAAAAATCTATTCAAATGATCCCTCGTTTTATTATCAAGGAGTCTGGGAAGATCTAGCAAAAGTTGATGGAACCATTTTTGATTTTCCTGGACCAACTGGAACTGGAGTTTGGCATAACCGACACCAAGCATCTGGCGGGTTAGCTAATCCTAACATTCGTATTACAAAGCATATAGCTCAAATTATACAGCATATGCATTCATATATTCCAGAGATCACTAAAGTCATGAAAAAAGTCGAATAAAGCTCTCGCTCGGAGTTGAACCAAGGACCTAACGCTTACAAGGCGCTCGCTCTAACCATCTAAGCTACGAAAGCGTTTTCGTTTGGATGATGTATAATCATCATCCGTATTCACTACATCCTCCCACCACCTAGGGAACTCGAAGATATCGAGCTACAACCTAGGAGGCGCAGATCATGGTTAGTAGCGGTACAATCGCTACCTGATCCGTCAGCCCCTACAGATAACCTACAACAGGACCTTACCCCGAGATGTACATGGCTGTGAAGCCATCGAAGGTTTTGGGGGTGAACTACCGTGAAACTAACAATTTCACAGCTTCCTCGTTCATCGATAAAAACTTGTTTAGTCCAAAATCGCTTTTAGACTGAATAGAGGTCTCTATCTCCAGAGGTGTACAGATGCGTTCCACACCTGGGAATTTGAGTCTCCCGACTGTATACTAATTAGTGGTACAACCTAAAATAGGTTGATTGGGTTATTCGCAATTCATCCTGTTAGGCTTTCTTGCGAAAGAATATGTAAAATCGTCAGCTTATTAGTACGTTACGACCATTCGTACCAAAAGGGTACCTGTTCGCTCTACGTTGTCCCGGTACCCTTACAGCGGACAACGCCAGGAGATGGTTCAGTTTCTGTAGCATCAGAACCATCAAGACGCTCTAGCTGTATCGGGACTTGAACCCGTTCTTTCAATAGGTCGATCAACTCCTATTGACTGCCTGCTCCTCAGGCCTCTACAGCTACTTTAGATGACTTAAGGTTTGTCATCAACCTCTAGCAGGAATGGGATTTGAACCCACGCTGACGTAGCTTATGAGGCTACCGAGCTACCAACTGCTCTATCCTGCTGTATATACCCCTATAATAATAGAATACGTAACCATTTTCAAATTATCGGCAAGTTACTTAACCGTGGGTACTGGTTGGCCTTGCCGTTTCTGTCTGTCATACATGTAATATATCTAGCTTCGGTTTGGAAAGTCAATATATTTTAGCTTTTTTTTCGTAAAAAACCTTAGAATTTTTGATTCTTTAATCACATAACGTACCGAACCGAGAAAATAAGAACCAAAAAAATGGGTAATTTCTAAATCTTTATTAAATAAGAAATTACCCTAATTATTTACGAGATAAGGAATTTTGTAATATCTTAATTGATCGATGTGCGAGAGAGCTACTTTTCAATTCTCACCATCTCTTGTAGTCCACCAGTCTTCGTCATCTTCATCTTCATTCTCATTTTCATTAAATCCAAGTGAACTACCTAGCAACTTGTAGAATACATCTTCAACTTGGCGCCGCATAGCAGCTGTTTTAAGAGTATCTTTGATCTGTTGAGTAGCGAGAAGAAGAAGCAACCCACCTGAGATTTCCCCAGCGTTAATGAGTTCAACCAGTCTCTCTGCGAATGTTTTACCTATAGCTTCGTCACTTGAAAAAAGCTCAAAAACCTTTTTAAGCTCCTCGTCTGTAACACCGTAGACACCCAAGAGATCCTCTTGGGATTCGTCATACTGTGCGGTAAGTATTTGAATTATAGTTTTGACTGCCATATGTAGCTCCTTCGATACTGGAGGCGAAAAATACCTCTGGGACAGGGGAAATTCAAGCCCATGGAGATCAGAACGACGGGGGCAACCGTCATTAAAAACAGTAGTTCGATCGATGAAGTGGGAAACCGTGAAATTGTTAGCTTTACGACAGCTCACGATATGAAGAATCTGGGGATTTTAGAAAAAAGAATCGAGTCTTGATACTCTGTGTTATCAAGTAGTCGATATTAAATTACAAAAGACTCTACCATCCAAAATAATCTTCTAACTCTCGCCAATTTCTTGGATCTGAAGCTGCATGTGCGTCAAGATACTCTTGTTCTCGGCGCCGACAGTCATCACAAATATTTTGTTTTAGATAATTATTTGGATTATGATTTTCTGGAATATCAACCGGTTCGGTAGCTTCGATCGGAGCTCCACAGATATCGCAGTATGTTACGGTTGGATCAGTCTCAGGTTCTGAAAAATCAATATCTTCAGTATCCTCTTCGTCTTCAATAGATTCATCAGTCGTGAAATACATACTCTAAGCTCCTTAGTTAATTTTGAGTTGAAACAGCGTATGTTGTGAGTATCTCTCTGATCACACCAGGATCGTAGAGATCTTTAGTAGCATCTTCTATTTTTCTTCTAAGGGAGCCTCCCGGGATATGCTCCCAAGTCCTCTTGTTACATTTAGTAGCAAGTGAACTACCGTGAAACTAACAATTTCACGGCTTCCTCTTTCGCAGGAGTTAGCTTGTCACCTTCAAAATCGCTTTCGAGAGCGATAGTGGCCAATTCCTCCAGAGGTGTACTCGTGTGTTCCGTACGAGGGAATTTAAGTCTCCCGACCATTAGCACAGTTTTTGCAGCTTTGATGTCTCGGTCCTCAACCAATCCACAACAGTCACACACAAATGTACGCTGACTTAATGGAACTTTTGGCTGAATAACCCCACATCTATAACACATTTTGGTTGTTGGAAAACTTCTACTTATGATTCGGACGCTTCCGAGGCTTTTCAGTCTCGCCTTTATCGCTCCTAAAGCAGAATTTTGTACCTGCTTTCCAAACAACCCCGATTGCCATTGTTTAATCATTTCATCCTGAATATAGATCGTATCGTAATCTCTGACGAGATGACCGACAATTTTATTTACTTTGTCTTTTTTCTGATTACCTATTCTCTCATATTCTCTCTGTATCTTTTTCTGAACCTTGTGTCTTTGTTTTGATCCCTTTGCCTTTTTGCTGAATCGTTTTTGAAGATTCTTTAGTTTCCTGGTTTCAGGAATCTTGATGTTGAACTTTTCACCATCAGAAGTGACGACATTGTCCTTGATTCCAAAGTCAAGACCAACATCTTTTCCTGTTTTGATTCTTTCAATTTTAGGGAGATACGTAGTTACGTGAAGATAATATCCAGAAGCTTTTTTGAAAAGAATTGCGTTAGCGAATTCGGCTTCTTCTGGGATTTGATCTAATCCAGAGACTGGAAGAGTCTTTTTTAATCCCTGGATTCTAATTCTTCCATGTTGGATATTCCAAGTGTTTTTGAATTGAGGAAGCGGGATTGAGTCAATGTTTTTGGTATATTTGACTCTGCCTACCTGATATCCTTTCTTTTTAAGAACGGAGAGTCCTTTGATAGAATCGATAATCCGTGAATGTAATCCGAGTTTCATTTGGGAAGAGAGATATTCCAATCTTCTCCATTCGTCGTTTCCATCTTTGTTTTTACAAAGAACATTTTTAATTTTAAGATCAAGAGTGAAAAGGTCATCTCTTCCAATGGCGTAATTGTAGAACCATTTTGCTTCTAAGAATATCTTTTCAATCCACAATTTCTGAGGAATATTAAGATGGGATTCATCGATTTTCAAAGTATATACTTTCACAACTTGAGACTTACGTTTCTCGTGGGTTGCTTTCATAGAATCTTTAATTTTCTGTTTCTTCTCGTCGGAAGATTTGAATCCCGCTTTCATATACTAATTAGTGGTAGCAACTAAAATAGGTTGATTCTTGTTGTTCGCAATTCATCCTGGAAACTAAAGATTTCCAGGCTTTCTTGCGAAAGGGAATGTAATGCACTATCACACCAAAGCTCCGATTCCGGATTCTCCTAGTCGTTAGGCTCGCATTCAATCGCTGCGCGATATCCTGCTACTCCGACGACCGCACCGGCGGGTGTAGTCATTACGTACCTTGGTTGGTAGCTCTTGCCGCCGCAATTGCTCGTACCCAAGTACCCTCTAGCGCCATAAAGCCTTGCGCTATTAGAAGATTCCGTTTTAATTCTTACATCTCTTTTAATGCACTCTCTACAGAATCTCTGATAGTCAAGAACGACGTGAACCCAAGGAGCTGTATAACGTTTAGAACGCTTGGAACAAGATTGATAAGCACTAGCTTTCCCTTCTTTGCTGTTACAGCTTTTAATAGGTGTGTAAGTGCACCAATGCCCGTTGAAGAAGCATACGGTACACCTGCCATATCGAGAATAATTCGATTGTAGCCAGCTGCAATAATGTTATTGAAGGCATTAACTACATGATGCGAATTATTAGTATCTATCTGCCCACGAAGCTGCATGTATACGATTGAATCCTCAAGCGTAGATATTTTTGCAGGGACGTTGGTTTGGGCTAGACTTGTTTCAATTTCCTGAAGTGTCATATCTAGTTAGTGTATCATCCGATAAGAATACCTTTTGTGGCAAGCGTTTCGCCGTAGAGGTGATCTGTCTCGTGCTGGAACACCTCAGCCTCTAGTCTATTAAGTTTTTTCGTCTTCTTAACAAGCTCATGCTTATCTGGATCATACTCATACCAAACAGCTTGAATGCTCTTATAGCGTTTAATAGCAAACATGAGTTGACCATACGTAAGACACCTTTCTCCCCAGGTTACCGTACTACGATCGCCGTAGTATTTGGCATTGTAGCAGCAATGAGGAGTATTAGTACGGGTATCCCAGTAGACAAAGAACTTCTTTTTAATGCCGATCTGAGGGGCTGCAAGTCCAAGACCGTTAATCTGGGCAAGAAGTTTAAGCATACGTTTAGTTAATTCAATGTGCTCAGGAGTGATATCTTCAATCGTAACATCTTCACAAACAACACCTTCAACATCCTCAGGTTTAGAGAAAACAATCGCTTGCTCTTTCGTAGCGGCATCGAGAATTTCAAAGTTCGTGTGTCGATGTTCTCCATCCCGAACCTCTGTAGGTGGAGATAGAGTATCGGATATAGTATCGAACGAAGAGGCAGTTGAAGATATCGGTGGTATCTCGGTTGCAGTCTGGTTCATGTAGAACTCCTTTCCTTATAATATACGTTAGATTCCTACAGCGTTTACGATCTTTTGAATAGTTGCCTTCCAAGCAACCAGATCGTCAACGAACGGCTTTGGGCAGACCTTACCACTGATATCGTAATGTCTACAAAGCAAAATCTTACCAGCAGCAGGTGGCGTAGCGTTCTGGGGATTAAGAGAACCAGCGAGATCGATTTTAAGATTATTTTTCTGACAATAATCGATAGCCCACGCTACAGCATTAGCTACAGCTCCATCCCAGTCAGCCGTTGAATTCTTTAGTATGTCATTATTGCAGATTTCAATCGAAATGGAACGATAGTTCGGTTTGCAATCAAAGACATTGCGAGACATGTGTTGTTGACCTCTCCATTGTTCTGTCCAGGGAAGAACACGGCGATCACCTACTGCCCAGGCAGCTTCGTTAACCGGGATAGCAATTGTAACGCTATCCATATCGGCAATGACCTGAGCCGAGCCGTAACCGAATTCTGTCTTGCCGTCTGCTTCGTACACTTTGTCCCCTACCGTCACATACTTACGAGCAAAGTATTTGGCTGTAGCCATGTCGGTAGCACGTATATCTTCGTTAGCTGTATAATGGAATACAAGCGCACGAACGGAATCAAGTTTGGTGCCTGGTCTATTCGGATGACCCACCGGAATTAGCTGTTCTAAAATTGTCATATGTACCTCGTATAGCGGTCCCATAATTAGTAGGAAGATCTGCTACCGAGGATGAGGTTCTCCCAACTGCAAGGTATGGAGACGGATTTAATGTTTCTGCTCCATTATGAACCTCGTAATGTAGATGTACTCCAGTAGACATACCTGTACTACCCATCCTCTTGATACTTTTTGTCCGATGTGTACAGCTACAACTTGAAAATGTCCATAGACCGTATGGAAACCGTACGCATGTATGATAACAACGTGATTGCCTAAATTAGATGAATATCCTGCATACGCAACTGTACCGTCTGCTGTAGCTACAACAGGTTCGCCAGCACGAAACGTTGTGATGTCTACACCTGAATGTATATACGGTTGCCCAGAAAATGGATTAAGGTTTAATCCATACTGCATAGTGATCACCCCACCACCACTTTTAATCGGCCATAGACTAGGAATATTAAACAAAAACGGTCGTGTTATTTTAAAGAAATCGTTCAGCTGAGCAGTGACTTCTAAATCTCGTTGAAGTAGTATTCTTGCAGTTGTAAGCTGTGCTAATTCACTCGTATCATGAAAGTCCAGAAGATCAGAACTCGGAACCGCTGGCGCTACATCTACTAAGGCGGAATCTATCTGTTTTGAGTATGCTCGAAGATCGTGAAGATAGAGGTTGAGAGTGCTTCGAAGATTATTGTAGTCTTGAAGTATACGTTGTTGTTCTACACGTTCAGCTTGTAGAGATGATTGTAGTATCATATTCGCTCTGAAAGCAAACGCTCCCCCAACGAGGATACTAATGGAAAGTCCTGCTACAAGAAGTAGGGTTTTAACTTTCATAGCGATTGATTTTGGTATACTTGAGGTATTGTATGAAACTATAATTATAGAGATTGTATGATTAAGCCAGGTATGAACAGAGGTATAGCATTCTCGAACCTTGTGTCGAAAGAGAAATTCCTTAAATTCATGCCTTGCACGAGGTTCGTGTATCCGCATCATGTTTCACATACAGGGTCTCGAAATTGACCGATTTCAATAGTATCTCTAACAATTTTCATATTATTCTCCCTCTCCTGCATAAGGTGAGCATATTTTCTTCTGAGCCAAAAAAAGATGCCCAGAAACTCAATAACTTCATCTCTGGGCAATATAAGAAACTCTTGTTTCCAAAATTAGTATTAAAGATCTCTATGCTCGCGAGAAACCTTACGGTTCTTTAGATACTGGATAGTGCGTTCCAATAGATTCCTTGAGTCCATCAAGGAAAAATTCCTCGTTAAATGTACCAGGACCAAGGATAGACCTAATCGTACTCTTGAATACGTCGTTTTCTGTGATGCGAAGAAGCCATTCACCAAACTCGTGACCGGCTGCGAGGCAAGCATCGTCTGTGTCTTGAAGAGTCTGTTCGTATCCCTGAATTGCCTTAGCTACCATCGTAGCTACTCCAATCTCAGTCTCCGTCTGGGAGATAGTTGAGTCGAGAGTCTTCATTCTTGCCATTTTCTTTCCTCCAGGAGAAAGTAAGGTTTTGTTAACGTACCGGATAGATCGATGACCGGTGTTACATTACATAGTCTTTCACAAAAAACCTAGAAATCTTTGGTTTTAGGGTATTTCACTCTTATTTTTGAAGGACGCTTTCAAGATCCTGTTCAGTTAGAAGAAATATATTTTCCTCTAATTGCTAAAGATAGTCCCAGCGGGAATTGAACCCGCATCCCCGCCTTGAGAGGGCGATAAACTAACCATTATTCGATAGGACCGATGAACAACAGGGATATAACTCTACTATTTAGAACTATATCCCTGAATTTTGAGGATATACCTCCGGTTACCTATTCGCCTTCTTCGAAGTCGTCTTCTTCAAAGTCGTCGTTTTCTAATTCTTCGTTTTCTGCTAACCGTTCATTAAATTCTTCTTCATCCATCGGTAAATCTGCACGTTCAAAAACCTCTTCTGTTACGAGCTCGCGGAAGGAGTCGTATTCATCTGACTCATCCCAATCCCTTCTCTCTAAAAACTCTGCGATGTATGGAAGTTCTTCAAGCATTCTACTGAGTGTCTCGTTTGCAGAGTCGTATGCTCGTTCGTAATCATCTTCCTCGAGATCATCCTCGAAGTCTGTTCCGTTCCAAAACGCATCGCTTACAGCGTCCGCTATGGTATCGAGATCTGCCTCAAGATCTTCTTCAGCTACCTGGATACCGAGAATAGCTACAGACTGCATAATGTCGTCAAATAGGTCTCTCATTATTATTGCCTCCTGTGGTACTGTAATAAGTATCATATCTGGAATATCTTTATCTTTTCAATCTACTCCAAAAAAGAATCGACGCTATTTCAAAAGCACCGTTTAGGCGGTGTTGCACTACTTCGCTTTCAATGAAAGATATCAGGATGCCTCTTGAAAAGGCTACGATCTAACGTCCTATTTTGCATTTTGAAGATTTGTAAGTTCCTTACGAAGTCTATCAACTTCATTCACTAAGCATTCGAGAACGGTCCAGGTGGGATCGTACGCAATAGGTTTAGATCGAGCTTGTTTAACCTGGGCAACTAATTTGTCAAAGTCTAATATCGCTGTTGTAGCTGGGGACGAATTGACCATTTCAGGATCCACATCTCCAAACTTTCCATTACTAATGTTCATTCTGGATCTCCTAAGTCGAATACTTCAGGACACAGTTTTCTATATTCTACTTGAGAAGTCTCGGATGCCTAGCCCATGAACAGTAAAAAGATTTTGTATGTGCCGCATTTGCCTGCTTGAAGAAACAAATTGTTCCATTTCTATCCAAAAGACCTCTAAGAAAGTCCCATTTATTTACTTTACAATCACCCTAACAAGCTGTTTAGATGATCTCCCCGTAATCTTGTTCTCGGAAGCGTGCGCTACACGGCCGCAGCCCTCGATAAGATCAAGCTGAGCCTCAAACGGGACAAGCAACTTGATCTCATAGGACTGGTCGATTATCCTCATGCTATCGGAGTCTCGGTAGAGGAAGAGACTTCAGTAGAGGCGGGTTCCTCAACAATAACCTGAAGTTGTTGGATAGCACCTTCCTTTTGAAGCGAGAGAAGGACTTCATTGAGACATGGTAGACAATATAAGAATTGATCAACTTTTGACTCACCGTTCTTGAACGTCATGTAGAGAGCAGATGTAGTTACATCTCCATGTTTCGGGCACATAAGCTTTACTGGCTTCTGAGTCGTGGTGGTTGCTGGCGCAGTAGCTGGAGCCGTAGTTTCATTCTCAGCCATAAATACTCCTTAATCAAAATGTGAATTTAATATACGGAAGGGTCTTTCGATTCTTTACATATTCTTTCGCAAAAAAAACCTGGAAATCCTTAGTTTCGAGGATGAATCGCACTCTCAAACAAAAAAGGGGAGCTATTAGCTCCCTTTTCGTGTTTAGTATCCAGTTAATCGTTCACTCTTTTCTACTTTCTCGAACAACCTGGATCGGATACGCTTCGATAGCGTTAACCAGGACATTCTTGTCTTGTTCTGCAATCCTTATAATATCGAAGACCTTCTCAGAGAATCCTGCGAGCGGTATAACTTTTGGATCGGTTTCCTTGAATTGCATTGTACCGTTGCCTTTGAGATCGAACGAGTAGATGAATGGGTCCGCATCTACCGTTGACCGGTACCGAGCGAGCATTGTTGCGGGTGACCAGTCGTCCTGAATCCAGGCTTGCATATCTGAAAGAATAAAAATACGATCATATTTCTTACTCTCACTGCTGATTAGTTCAAAGATTGATTCGAAGTTTGTTCCTCCCTTTGTATGAGCAAGCATCTTGACAGTGTCGAGGGTAGAACGGGACTCGAGAACCGGAACAAACTCTGCATTTGTTTGAAATTGGATAACATCTGCATCGTTCGCTTTGGCGAGCACAACTCCAAAGAGTGTAGCTAACGTAACACAGTTTATTGAGCTCATACGTGCGACAGGTGAGTTCATAGAGGACGAAATATCGATTGCTACTAAGGTCTTTCCTGGCATCTTTGGTACGTTGGCACAGGAGATGTCGAGAGCTTGGGACAGGTGGTCCATAATTTTTGCGATACGACGAGTGCTATTGATACGACCGTTCATTTCTACCTCTCGGTACGCTGTGTAGATTTGGAACGGGAAAATAAGGCTCTTTTTGATCACGTCGACATCAACGAGATTTTTAAGCGCGAGCTCGAAAGTTGCATCATCGGTATCTTTTGCGATATTTGTCAAATTACGAATAAGAGCGAGGTAACCAAGCTTATTCTCTTTGAGAAGCTCTGCCCAAATCTCACTGCGAGCGACGGATTGTTCGTCCTTGTCTTTAATATGACCTGCAGCAGAGATCTTGGCTTCCCAAGTCTGCGTATTCTTAAGCTCTCCTTTCAGAAGCTTGGTGAGAGCATCGGCATTCTTTGCAGTTGGTTTCGGGCGCACCAAACGTACAACATCAACGAGTTTGACCGCACGATTGCCCCCTTTGTACTTCGCAAGCTGATACGCGTCGAAACGCTTAAAAGCTTCAGCGAAACCTGCTTTGAGAGCGTTTGGAAGCGGTTTACCTTGGTTCCTCTCTAAGTAGTACCCTATGATCTCCATCATATCGTCGACGCGACGGATAATCGCGTTGTAAAAGTCGCGGCCCCACGGAGTACCAGATGTGGCATTAGTATTTGCTAATTCGCCGGCTAGGACATGGGATGTAGATCGCATGCCAAACTCGTTACGAGCGTAGAGAGCTGCTTTTGCGATAAATTCCTTGTCTTCAATCGTGGTAACCAGCTCACGAATTTTGTTGAGTACCTCGTCGCCGCTGCGATACATGTCTCCGGATAGCATGCTTGACAAGATGTACGAGACAAGCTCAAGTTTCGGAGATTGCGTAAACGAATTTCCACCTGCAGCATTCTGTACGATACGTACAGGAGCTCCGGTTGTGGCCGTCTTGGTCTTGGGAGAACGGGCCTTGGTATTAGACGCGCTTGCGAACTTGGACATTGAGCCCTCCTTAACTGCCCTAAAAGGGAGATTTAGTTCTTTGTATGGTTAAAAAGATAGAACAGCGGTGGTGAGAAAAGATTAGTGCATGTATGAAGGATTATCTATCGTTTTATCTTTCTGAACAGCTCGATCGGTGGATTTGCTACTAAATACAAATATAAGAGATGTCGCAGCTACCAATATATCACATACTATTCCTAATAGTGTAGCTGTTGCATCATCCATTAGTATACTCCCACTGAGAGAGAATACTAGGTAGTCTAACCCGTCTACAAGGAAAAAAAGGAATAGATAAAAAGTAAACTTGCGTTGAGGATGAGTTCTATACTGGTGAAGAAACTCAGAAGCAGTAAACAGAAGTGCTGTTGCTGCAAACATCGTTATGAAATCGATACCTCTTGGAATCGTTTTATCAATCCAATCCAAGATAGCCTGACTGTTTAGTTCCATGTTAATAGTCACCTTGTAATTAGTTAGTCTAGTGACTAAAAAAGCTACCTAGAGGATTTGCACCCCCGACACTCTGCTTACAAGGCAGATGCTCTGCTAACTGAGCTAAGGTAGCATTGTGAATCACCACGTTAGCCAAATGAATTTGAGTCTTCATTTTTTCTCTTGCAGGACTCGCAAAAAGGAATGAAAAAAAGAACGGGAATGCTAAGTGCTGCGAAGGTAATAAAAGCAGTTTTGGTGCTTTTTTGGGAGTTGAACCCATAAAATCCGATGCACTTCGCAGCGTTACCGCGTTCTACTATTCATAAAATAGGAGGGAAAAATTGACTAGCGTATCTTACAAACCGCGAAGTACCGCTTGTCGTCACCGCTCCAATAATCTACACTACTGCGCTCTATGCTAATAATATACGGTTGCCTCTTAATTAGTCAACTACACTCTTAAAAGAAAGTAGCCATTCTATAGCGAAAGGCTCCGTTTCAAAAAACATAACTGTGGCCGTATCATCAAACCTATCTACTGTACGCTTTGCTATCTCATGATACTTTGGTAGTAACCCGACATACGCTATAATTAGCTTTTTGTGCTGTACGAGGTCTGCTGCGAGTTCTGCGTGTTTTCGAAGAAAGCTGTCTGGGAAGGTTTTACGTCCGAAGTTAACCAGACTAAAACAAAGATCTCTTTCGGTGGAATATAGTTCCAACGCGGCATTGTGCAAAAGTTGCAGCGGATCTTGTACTAGGTTATAGTCTACACGAAGAATCTTCATTCCATCGTGCTCCCACCAAATCAGTCCATCCATAAAAGATTCTCCTGTAGATAATTAGTGATCACCTGGGAATCAATAGATCTCCAGGTGATTCTCTTTCATTTTGCATAATAACGATACGGAAGAGAGTATTTCCTGTAATGATCAGTCCCGCCACCACAACGGTATTCATGTGCATATATCTCTCCATTAAGTTTGCGAGTATTCTTTTCGATTGCAGTACGTACACTCTGGCGAGTGTAATAAACGCTCTTATAGTCACGAATATCCCAAGGATCTGTTAGTTTGCGATACGCATTTCCAGAAGGAGTATCCCAATGCCACGGACGACGCGCTTTACGGTTAGCGAGCTTTTTGGAACCATGAACACCGCTATGCACTCCACGTCTGCTATCCGGAGCAGACCAGCAGGGGTATTTCTTGTACGATCTCGACATCGTTATGCCTCCCTAACTAATAGAACTGCATAATGTGTTTCTTTCACTTGTTTTATGCACCCGACGCGAGTTGCACGCGTAATCTTCTCCTCCGCAGGGAGACGGATTATCTATTTTCCTACGAGTGCTCGTACTCTTCGGCCTGGACTCGAACCAGGGACCAACAGATTAACAGTCTGCTGCGCTGCTAGCTGCGCTACCGAAGAATGTATCTTCATCTACATAATCTTATATCTATTTGCCTCTCTATCTGGCAAAACATTTTTTAGGTAATGTTGCAACATAGCTACGGTACTGTTGTAGAACCTCCTCCGCAGTATTGTTGAAAATATTAGTGATTTTAGGAGAATCTATCTCAGCAACACAGCGAACGATATCTCCGTTTGTGTTTATGAATAGTGTTACTCCAGAAGCTATTAGACAAGGAATATGTAAGTCTCCAGTAACATCTGGATCGTAAGATTGCTTAAACGTATATTCCGGAGGTACATACTGCTGAAAAAGCGTATCATAATCTTGAATAGAACAAGATGTATCAGTTTTACCTGCTCCGCACAATTCCCATATGCGAAGTTTATGAATACCTAACTGATATGCAACGCTAACAAGAGTTTGGAGAGATTCAATATTCGAAGCAGTACCTGGAATAGTTACAGCTATTCGAGAACGTTGTATCTTCTTAATAGCGGGAATTAGCTGTTTGTATGTTTCTATGTTCCAGTTAAATTGAAGCTGATCTATTAAACCTGCCTGATCTGCCGCTAGGATTTTAGAGACTTCTAAGCCATTTGTAAGTACGTGGGTCTTAAATCCCTTAGACTTTGTAACTATGAGAATCTGTTCAAAATCAGGATGCAAAACAGGCTCACCCCCACTTAGTGTGACCTGCTTAATACCTATCGTCTCTAAACGATCTAATATATTGATATAGTTAGATAACGATATTTTGTCTAAGTGATTATGCTGATTATAGCAATATTGACAAGACATATTGCAATCGTTTGTAATTAACACGTATGCCCACAGCGGATGATCAGGATCTATATATTTAATATTTGTATTACCGCGTTCGTATGCTACTAAACACATACTCCCTCCTATTGAATACTGAACGATCTTCTTTCTTCTTAATACAACATACTTTTAATAGGTAATTTCAGATAGTCTTATACAAGTACTCCTTAAGAGGATTACTATACATATTCTGCTGTGCTTTTCGTATATCATCTAAGCCGTTCGGGTACACCTTTTCCAAGGGACTTTCTTTGAAGATATCTTTCGACCTAGCCATATACGAAATATTCCAATTAGAAATATCTCTATTAAACCGAGAAAATGCAAACATATCAGACATGTTTTCTACGTTCGATACATTCCACTTCGAAATATCACCGTTAAATTGAGATCTCTCAAACATACCAAACATATTTGTTACACTTGAAACGTCCCAGTTAGAGATATCGCCGGTGAACTGAGAATATGCAAACATAAAGCTCGTATCTTTTACGTTCGATACATCCCATTTTGAGATATCATTATTGAATCGAGACTCAAAAAACATACAAAACATAGTTTTTACATTTGATACATCCCAGTTAGAAATATCACTATTAAACTGAGACGTTGTAAACATACCAGACATATTCTTTACGTTCGAGACATCCCAATTCGAGATATTGTTGTTAAAGTTTGATCTATCAAACATATAACTCATATCTTCTACATTCGAAACATTCCAATTTGAAATATCACCATTAAATTGAGATTTTGTAAACATACCAGACATAGTTTTCACATTCGAAACGTCCCACTTCGAGATATCGCCGGTGTATCGAGCTTCCTGAAATAGGTAGGACATATCAGTTACGTTAGATACATTTATTCTACTAAGATCGAGATTTTCTTTAATCATTTCCTTTAGCATTATTAAATCTTCGTCATAAAAAGGAATCGCCCCCGTTAGATACTCTTTATATTTAGCTTTTTTTAGCTTTTCCATAAGGTCTCTAACATATTCGATGATATCTTCATGTTTTTGTATTTCTTCTTCAATATTTAGATGTAAGACTGCATTCAAATCTTCACTAGACATCGATGAATCCTCAGCATCGAAGATCTCTAATCCTACGTTTTTTGATCTAAAAAACCCAGAAGATTTCAACTCTTTTGGGTACACTGCAACAGCGTACTTTGTATTCGATGTGAAAATATAAATTAAAACAATACCTTCTCTTTTATATTTATCCCAGTATCTTCTATTTTTCTGATAAGCAGTACACCACTTACCTTCACAAGCTCCTATATACTTAGAGGCTAGTAGCTTAGAAGCTTCCCACGATAATGGAATAAATGCATCATAGTTTTCTAACGGGAATCTTACATAGTCTTTATCTTCCTCTAGACCACCAACTCCGTTTATTTTAACTGACTTTTTTCTTGCTGTTTTTGTTAATACTTTCGAACGCTTATAAATATCGAAAATATCGTAAGAATTTAATTTATTCCAATCAATAATGAATTCGGGAACTTGATCTCTCTGACTAAAATAATTTAACAACTCTTCTTGTTGAGTTTGATCTAACTTATTCCAGTCCTTGTGTTTTTTGATTAAATGATCTTTTTTTTCTAAAAAAAGATTGACAATACTCTCTTTAATAGAGTACCTATCTACGTAGTTCTCCGTCATCTTTACGGTATACTCCTTCAAAGATAATAGTATACCTAATTAGTCCAAACAATCTTTAAGAACTATATTTTCCTCACTGAGATTTTTGTGAACTATCTACGTATCATTTTTCCGAAAGACTTTTTAGAAAATCTTCAAAAACATAATTTCACAACCAGCTTGTCTCAAACCGCTATTTCTGAATAATGGTACAAACTAGGAGAGCTAGTCAACTCGACTAGCTCTCGTAATAGTGGGAATTATTACCAGGTTTTAACCTGTTGTAGTACTAACGCTATGAACCCAACGATACCTACAGCTGCTGCTATTAAAAATAAAGTTGTAAGTAGTACAATCTCAGACTTAGATTCAGACGTAGCCTTGGATTCGGGTATCTCTTGAGAACTAGAGGGAGATCGACTAGCGAGCTTTTCAATACCCCGATTCTTTCTCATCTTCTAACCTCCGTTATGTGTGCTGTATTTTTTCACATCTCCTACAAACTTGACTAACTCATCCGGTTTAATACGAAACATCTTTCTTTGAGATGTTGATTATGTGCGAACTTCTGCGAGAATCCCAACCCTTGCAAGGTCTTTTATGATCTCGAGAGCATCATCATTCGACGTGGTTGTCCTAATGAGGATTGCACGATCTCCGAGTTCGAGATCGGAAATAAGTTCATTAGCTTTTTGAAGGGTCATACGAGGGGCGGAGTTTAGTTCTCCTGATGCCTCACGAAGAGTTCGTAACTGTTCGAGCTTATTCGCTCCCCCAGCTCCGACAGGGCGGAGACCAGTAATATAGATATTGAACTGTCCTTTCGTATACTTCGCTATAACCTCCGCTGGCTGTTCAGATACTGTTCGTGTAGAGGTTGGAGCAGGTGTATCCGTGTCGTCTGATTCTAAAGAATCAGTATTAACAGATGTATTCGTGAAGAGCTTGGCAAATTCAGCTCCTTTCTTCCATATTACCTGCTCGTTCTTAATGAATGTAGCAGCTTGTTTACAGGAAACCATCAGCACATCCATAGGTTGTTTTTCAGGAGTACTAAGTATCTTTATTAGTTCCGAGAGAGTGAATTCCTTCATGTTCCTTTCCTACCTCTGTAGCTAATATATGTTAGTTATTTATAGATTCCCCAGTTCTGTAAGAACGGACTTTTTGGTTTATTTGCTGGGTCGGCGAATTCGTAATCGTATGTTAGCGCATCGTGACAGACGATGTTACGTTCTACTATTTTTCGTGCTACACTTTCATCTACATTATAGGATACCGCGAGCTCTACTAAGCGATGTTGGCACTCTTGAACATTGTCTGCCATTAGTTCTACACCGTAAATTGACTTGAGAGATTCTATAGGGTCAAAGTGCAGCACATCAACCTTGCGTTTATAGATCTCTACTAAGAAGTTACCGTTACCGCAGCTATTATCGAGAAACGTCTTTTCTACAGATGACCACACCTCTACCGGAAGCTTGTCAAGCATTTCATTGACAAGTTCAGGAGAAGTAAATACTTCTGCAGTTTGTTTCTTTCGCGCTTCGCGAGTTGCCTGTGTTACTTTCATTGGACCTGCGATTGAATATAAGCAATCTCTTCGGGGGTAAGATTAAAGTGTTCGTAGATCTGCTCATTAGTCCAGTCACGAGTCAGATCGAGAGCAGGAAAATAAGATACAGAGGTATTTGTAAAAGAACCTCCAGAAGTGAGAGACAATGCAATATACTCATAGACTGGTGAGAGTAGAATCTTTCGAAGCCGTTCTGCTTCGATTAGAGTCTTTGTAGGGAAATGTCGAAAAGATTCGCAGGTAAGAAGATCTTTTGAAACTTGCATATGTCTGTAGTTAGCTACCCAGATACTTAGAATAACTCTTGGAATTTGATATTCTCTAGGATCTAGGTAACTTGAATAAAAATATTCTGCGACTCCTCCTCTTATCTTGTGGAGAATCTGGTACGGGTGAGTAGCTGTAGGTTCTTTTGATACACTCGGGTCCCCAGAAGTAAACTTAGAAGTATTATACCCGGAAGACGTAATTACTGGGAATGTCGGACTTCTTAGTATCTTACTCCAGATACGAAGATTAAGAGACCCTGAAAATCTTCCTAATCCGAGTGGAGGGAGACTATCTAACTGCATAGACTCAGAAGGAGTAATAAGCTTAATAGGGTGAGGAGTTGGTCTATCGTTACAAATAATGAAGTAGCTAAAGGTAGAGCCTATTCCAGGAAAATGAGAAGCACACTCATCCAGATTCAAAACATACGTGTCCTTTTTTAGAAAGAATTCTGTATATACCTTCAAACTAGTAGCCCACGTACGAGGAGTGATAAGGGATACAAACCCTTTAGACTGAGCAATATCAAACGCTTTTTTAAGAAAAAGAATCCATAGAGATTGAGTATTTCTATTGCTAAGGTCTTGATATGGAGGGTTACCAATTACAGCGTCAAACTTCATTCCCATATCATACTCCAAGCTATTCGCACAGATAAGATTAGTAGTACCCTTAATATACAGCTTGAACACTGCGTTGGCGAGTCGGATCATCACTGGATTACTATCTACTCCCCAGAGCTGATTTTTGAGGATGTGTTTTTTGCGCTTCTCAATATCTGGAATCATAGACGCGAGGCCATCGAATAGCCTCTCGTAGATCGCGATGAGGAATGTGCCTCGGCCGCACGCAGGATCAAAAAACGTGGCGTTGGGGTTCGACCAGAGTGACGCGGGGAGCTTGTCGAGCATCTCTTCAACGAGAGTACGGGGGTATGTATTGACGTATCGCCACGTACCTGGTTAGCGCGGTAGAGTGTGTCGAGAGCTTCATGTCTTTTGTTAGCGGCGATCATACCGCGCACTCCTTCGTCAGGTTGTCGAGAGTTACGTAGAGCATTTCGAAACCACGAGTCATGAGGTCTTCATTAAATACACCCTTGGCAAAAAGGTACCGAACAACCTCACCACACACCCCATCAGTAACTTGTTCGAAAAGTTCTTCATCGAGGGTATCGAGAAATTCTTTGACGCTTGTGATCTGCTGACCAGTCTCGGCGAAAAGAATACCGAGGTACGTTGGCATTCCCTGTGTAACCGATAACGCACGCTCGCGAAGATTCTGCACTTTCTGCTTTCGTTCTTCGTCGTCATTATCATCGGCATTTTTGCGCTTCACAGTCCTTTTATTCTTGCCCTTGCGTACACCGTTCTTATTGATCTCGATATCAATTTCGTCTATCTCAGCTGCATCGAGATTCTCAAGAACATCAATGACATCGGAATCGTCCAGCGCATCCTTGTTAACCATGTACGCTTGAGTCCAGACCTTCACAGCTTCTAACCCGCGCGACATTGCACCGAGAATCTCTTCGATGCTCGTTTCAGTGATCGTGTTCTCTCGAATATTGCAGATCGGCAGCACTCTGTTGAACTGGTCGAGATGCTGCTGTACTGTCTTCGTCGGATCGATCGCGTTCTGGATCTGAGCAAACTTGTACCGCATAATCAACGCGCGATCAGGATTGAGGTTGATCGCAAAACACTCAGTCTTGTTCGCATCCTTATTCGGTGTCTTGCAGCGGAACATCGATTGGAAGTACTCTTCAGGACTATCTTCAGTATCAGTCATCAGCAGCACCAAATACCATTCCGGCTTCGATACTCCAGTACTGAACTTACCTGCGGATACTACAATTGTCTTCTTACCGCGCAGCTCGTATTGCTTAATCATGCGCAGAACTTCATCGTTCTTGTCACCTTCATTATCGCCAGCAGCTTGTAGGATCTCGTAGTCCTTATAGAAAGGATGACTGCGAAGCATTTTAACCAGCGCTTCAACAATCGCAACGCGCTTGGGAACGAACCAGATAATATGGTCCATGTACTGTGCTGTCTGGTCAAGATGCCAAGGGCTAATTCCACCACCTTCATACGGCATAACCGGCTTGAGTGTATCGAGGAATGTCCTCACAGCCGCTGGGTGGACGAAATCGCCTGTCTTGCTATCAACTGCAAATAACGATGACCACCTGAACCCATCGTCCGGATTCTCATATACATCGAGAATTTTATCTTTGATTTGTTGCTCGATATCGATCGTAAGCAGGTTGAGCTTAGGCAAATCAAGGAAAGAGAAAATGCCTGCGTTGATATCAGCAAGCTCTTCGAGCAAGCCGTAGTAAAACGTGTTCTCAGCGGTGTACTCGCCAGAAATAAGCTTCTTAAACGCCGTGCCAGAAAGATCGAGCCGGCGCTCATACTTAAGATTGCCGAAAAGGATATCGCCCATCTCGGTGTCTATGCCAAAGTGCGTTTCATCAATGACGACGAGATCCCATTTCGTAGCGAAGATGTTGGTGAGCTTTTCTTTCGTATACTTCTTCGCATCCTGAATCGACAGGAACACGACTATAGGAGTCGTCTTCTTCACAGGAAGCTCGATAGGGTTATCGCGGGAATATCCGACAGCATCGATCCACTCGTACCTGGTATAGTTGACGTGAGTAAGTAGGTCATCCTTCCAAGCTTTTTTAACGTCTGTTTTGGCGCTGAGAATAAGGATACGAGTCCAGCCCATTTTACGAACGAGCTCATACGTAGAGAAGGTCTTACCAAACCGCATGATCATCGCCCCAAGGAAGTCCTTCCCACCAGCAGCATAATATGCACTCGCTGTATCAACGAATCGCTGCTGGGGTGCGCGAAGAGGGAAGGTGTACGGACGCTCAACACCCTGAGTAAGTTTATTCCAAAAAGCTGTCACATCGTTAAGCGATAGAATTTCATTACCCTTAGTATCGTGTGTCCAAAACCACTCCGAAACACCCTGGCCCTTCTTACCTATTCGGTACGCGTCGAACTGCCTGTGGAATCTTGACTCGATGTCAAGAGCTTTGAACCCTGCTGCAGCGCAATCAAAATAAGTAAGAAGCTCCTGCACCTCATCTTGATTACCAGCAGTTTGCTGCTCCCCGATACGCTCAAGAACAGCATCCTTGCACGTGGCGGCGTGACGAGCAGTCATTCCGATTTTAATACGATCCTTTTTCTTCTCATCAGTAGTGTAGACATAAACACCTTCCTGCCAAGGAAGATGCGTATTTTTGTAGTTTGTGTTAGCCATTTATATTCCTCTTTGCGAGAAAACCTCGAAATCTTTAGTTTCGCGGTAGTCTACACAGCGAAACGCATCTACAACGTCGCCTGCAATTCGACTGATTAAGTTTCCGTCACAACACGAACATGTGACAGTGTAGATCATATTCTGTTGAAGACTAGTTGCATTTTTCGCCACTTAGAGTACCTCTTCACACATAACATCTACAGAAGACTACAAAAGTCTAAAAGATATCGTGCAAATAGTTTACATATATATAGGCTACTCTTCTTTCTCTTTCCAATACGAACAATAGTGAGAGTCTGGAGTTGAAATCGATATCCACCGCGGACTGTGACAGCAGGTTGAATGATATCTTGTCTTGTGTGTTAGAAATTGGAGAAAATGTTCAGTTATCTTGTTTGGAACTATACGTCGTAAGTACTGACATGTATCACAATGCCCCATTGTTTAGCTCCGTATTATTTCACGATGGTGATTAAAATAGCGAATGTGAGGAAATTGCTTACCCATACTCTCCACTATTTTAACTTCTCTACGATAAGAATACCTTGGCGCTTATATGCCTTGCGAACCTTCTCAACATCTTTAGAATCCCAATAGGCAATTCCGACTACGTCACCCTCAAGGGAAACGAGTGAATACAGCTTTTTCATTTTCTCCTCTCCTTATGAAATGATATGGGGAAATTAAACGTAGTTTTCTCTCAGATTTTCTATTCTACACAAACTCGAACTCTGGAGTCGTTAGATCCGTGAAAGTACTCCTAATGCTACTGCTACTACCATGGGTACGGATAGGTTATCAAACCCAAGCGGGGTGAATAACTCTACTAGGGTGACAAGAGGGGCTAGCCAGGCTACAGTGAAAATAGATATATTGAATGCCAGAAGTACAGCTATAGATGATAGAAGCATTGTGATAATTCCAGGAATACTTTTCGTTCGCCCCCATATCTGAAACTCTCCAATATGCATAGTGCGACCGACAATAGCTGCGAGACCGTCACTCCAGCCAAGTACGAGAATTGCTGCTCCGCCAACCGCTATCGGAAGAACTCCTCCCCAACAAAGTGCTGTAAGAATTGTTAATGATATTGGAAAGTAGACGGTGCCGAAATTATGTGATCGAGATGGGTCATCCATTGCTGTGAAGAACTTCATTTTCAAAGCAGCAGCATTGATAAAAATGAACGTAACCGGGACAACGAGTGCAGCCCAGACGTTGGTGAAGAACACTATCGCTACGAGCCACCAGTGCGACACACCTATATGAATAATCTTTCGAGAGGTGAGCGGCTGAATTAACTTAAGCTTTAGGCAGAGAGTACCAAGACCGATCCACCCCAGCATAAAAAGAAAGCCTACGAAAATACCGAGTATATTCATAGGCATAATATACGTTGTATAATAATGTATTCGAACCGATCTTAAACGGAGTAGTCTAATTCGCTTAATTGTTTCCAGTAGCTGACGGCGGGTCCACAACGCCAGTCTTTCTATTCCACCATTCTTTGCCAGCGAGGAAGGGGATTGCCCTGTAAATAGCATACTTACGATTGGTAGGAGACGCGTAATAGGTATCTAACTTCTCTCCAAGTTCGCTTACACTATCTGGATAGTAGAACTGGTTTTCAAGCTGAATTCGAAGTGCATTCAGCTGCTCCTCGGTCATCCTCTGCTGGTTAACTTCGTATAACATACTCATCAACATAGTACACGCAGCATAGTATCCCTGGATGAAGGACAGTCTATGTTCAAACGTCCACGTCACCCAGTCGTAGCCATTTAGCTCATCAATAGATTTTGGTGTATTCTGAGCAAATACACCGCAAACCGTCACGAAGCCTAGAATTAGCGCAATAAGTGTCTTTCGCATTTTGTCTCCTTTCGAATATAGTGAACTACCTCGAAACTGAAGATTTCGAGGTTTTCTCGTAAAAAGGCATATAAATGTGAGTAGCCCCCTCCTGAGGTCGCCCAAGTACGTTGGACTTCTTGTGGGTATTCTTTTCGGTCATGACTCCGATACTCTATTTCCCACTATCCTCCCTCACCGAATACGCGGTTCCTAGGACGAGCGTCGGATTTAGGAGCTCAATCGTCCACCTATTTCAATGGACGTCGGGAAGCTACTCACTAATGGACCTAGCGGGGTTCGAACCCGTACCGCCTGCTTGCGAAGCAGCGTCCCTAACCAATCGGGATCTGGCCCATGATTGTTGAATATTTTAACAGAATCGTACGAAGTATGTGGGATTTGAACCCACCTATATCCGGATCGACAGTCCAGCGTCCACACCTAGCAGACTCATACTTCAAATCGGGGGCGTAGCTAAAACTCTCTCAGGGATAGGCTAGAGTTTGAATGCCAGCCTTGTATTCACCTATCACCTCATCGTGCACTACGAGCTCGATATACACAACGAGATTACTACCCCTAAGAGAGTTCTAACGCAACCCTCCACCATGCACTACTTAGGTACTAGTGCGTGACCATTAGTTGTGGCTTATCTACTTGTCAGCATAGATAAGATCCTCTCAGCGGAAGACGGGACTTGAACCCGCAACACCTAGCTTGGAAGGCTAGTACTCTAACCCAATTGAGGTACTTCCGCAAGTACTAGCTGCTACCCCGACTTAGGACGGGCGTAGTGGCATTCCTCCTCTCGTTCACGAATGTGCCGTAGCAGGACGCCCTAGCATTCAAGGCTAGGGCAACACACTCGGATCTTACGAGCGGAGCCTTCTGCCTAGCAGAAAAAGAAGAGCTGGTGATTTTGCGCTCCCTATGGAGCTGGAGGGAATTGAACCCTCGGCCTCTTGAATGCAAATCAAGCGCTCTAGCCAACTGAGCTACAACCCCAAACTACACGTGACGATGCTTCGTCCTTTCGGTCTTTTTAATATAGTCGACGACACAGAACACCGAGAATACAATCACTAAGAACCCGATTCCGATGTACTTAAGAACTTCAAGCACTTCTGCCATTTGTGACTCCTTCTAAAAGAAACACTGATTTCAGCTACTTGGAGCTGCGCTCATTGATACCTTCGACTGCGCGATCAGTTAGCTGTCCCGGTTTGGTATCGCCGTCTTCGACATGTCCTGTCGGGTAGGTTGTTGTTTTCTCTTACAGGTATTATATCTACCGAAGCCTGTGAAAGTCAAATTCTGTTCTTATTTTTTTTTTCTTTTTCTGGAGGTGGCGGGAGTTGAACCCGCGTATCTGCCGCTCTCCCCTTTCGTCACGTGGGCTTTTCGTCGGGTGAAAACGAGCGATGCAGAGCGAGACCTAGTCACCCCCATGAAAAAACTATATTAACCCCAATAGTTGTAGAATAATGTCGTATACTACAAACAACGCAAATAACACTATAAAAATATATTTGATCCGATGAGTAGCTGATTTACGGAAATTCCATCGACTGCGAAGAGTCTCTATTCGACGAAACTCTCGATAACTGTAGCTCATTCAACCTCCTTAGCTTCTTCAGTCTTCTTAGTCTCCTCAGCTTCTTTAGCCTCAAGAAGAGAATGGTCAGCTTCCTCGGCATCTTCAGAACTTCTAAGCCGTTTAATTATTTTGTCTAAAACTTGTACGTCCTCGAATGTTAGACCAGCCATATAAGCCTCCCTATTCATATAATATATCTAGCGTAACCCTTAGAAGTCAAAAAGATTCAATTTTCGGTGATTTCTTCTAATAGACTAGAATCTAGGATACTACTAGTATATCACACGGAAGGAACAAACGAAAAGCGCCGGATACCCGGCGCTTATAATATACGTGCTACTGTTCACTATTCAGAAGACTTACTAGAAGGCTAGCTCACAATCGATGTAGTGGTTAATACTCTCGATCGTCCTCTAGGATTTCGAAAGTAGCTACATCGCTCTCTTCCTCATTACCACTCATCATCAAAATCTTCTTCGTGATATGTATCAACGTTAACGCTTCCACAGATCGGACAGGCTGGTCTACTATCAACGCTATCAAGCTCATCAGCAGATCCTTCGGCACCACAGTCAAAGCAGATAAAGCGCTCATCGATAGCGGGATCGTCCCACTCCTTTTCATCTTTTTCTGCTTCCCAATATTCTGGATCTACATCGGACATACCAGATTCACGGAAAGACTTGTACGTTCGAATAACACTCTCTGGAATCTTTTTAGCTATATCTTTTCCAAGGTTACGATCGATTTGACGAAGAGCTGTATGAAGAGCGTCCGTATCACCACTAGCGATTCGAGCTTTTATGTCCTTCGCAGCATCGGGCATAAACACGTCAATTAACGTAGCGATTGAATCATTAACTCGGCTAGTACTCATACCTACACTCTCCCGATACCCATTAGCGAACATTGCCCTACGCTGAGCATCAGCTGCTTTTTTCGACATCGGTTTCTTAGAATGTTTTCCTTTTTTACCGATATTCTGATAACCACCCTTGACTTTCACAGTATCTTCTGTAAAGGATTCAGAACGCTCAGCAGAACAGGCAGCATCTTCGATACGCTCGATTAGCTCTTGTGCTTCATCTTCGCCGAGGCGTTCTTCAAGTTTATCAAAAATAAATACAATACTTTCACGATCTGTAGTAAGGGTATCGTCGTAATCATCTTCAATAGCACCGCTGAGACCATCACAAATCATACCATCGAGATCGCCGGATGAGATATCTTCGACTCCACTGAATTTGAGAGCATCAAAAAGACGTACACAATAATCAAAGATCTCTCTAATCTCGTCAGAATACTTTTCGTATTCGGAAATTATTGATAGTATCTCTTTATTATCATCTATACTTTCATGTACGGGGAATGTACAACCATCTTTGTATTTATCTTCAGACTCTGAAGAATATAGTAGCTCTTCCTGGTCGTCGTGGTCCTTAGCTCCGCTCAGTGCTGTAATACGTTTATCGAAAAAACTCTCTTTTATTCTGGTACGGCTGAACCCATTAGCCCCTAGACCGAGTGTACGATGAGAAGAATTGCGGTATGTATGTACCTGTCTACTTCTCATCTTAGATGAAGAGGAATTTAGACCGATAGCCTCTTCAAGCATATCGAGATCTTCATCTTCTAATGCATCCCAGTCATCATCTGTCATATCGAGACCATATGCAGAGTCATAAGACTCGATGGAAGATGTTTTATTATAATCTTCATCAATAGGGAAATCGTTGCCGCAGTGTGGGCAATGCCAGTTGAGAAGATCTTGCGTTTCCGTCCATTCCGATGTTGGAGCACCACACATAGGGCACTCCTCAACTGTTGGCTGAAAGTCAAGGTCATCTATAGAGATGAGGCTGTCGTTATCCCGAATATCGTTCATAACTATCTCCTATTCAGAGTATAGTTAGTTAGTAGACTGTGGCTGCCGGGCCTGTATAACGAGGTGTTGAGCGATATCTCTTGCGAGAACTATTGGTTGTTTGCAGCTATCCACTATAACAAGTGAACTGGGAATGAACCTTGAAGCAGGAAGATCAGCATATTTATGGGGTACAGTTTCCCAGCCTTTCGGACGAGAAGATTCTTCATTGCGCTCGGCAATCACCCGTAAACGTTTCTTGAGTTCACGTATATCTGGAATCTTCGCTCCACGATTATTCCAGTCGAACCCAGAACTGAAATACGTTTCAGTGGAGGAATCGTAGATATAGTACATCGGAAGTCTTTCTTCGCAATAATTTCCATCATGTCTTCTTATCATAATACCGCTCTTTAATTTTAGCCTTAGCTTCTTCTATAGTTTTGAAAACAAGGGTACGCTTATACAAACCCTTCTCAGACGAGAAAACAGGCGAAGGACGAATGTTAGTTTCTTCTTCAGCCTGTTCTGGAGTTAAATCGGGTATTACGTACCCAATTATTAGAGTTTCTGGAGTTTTAGTGTTACTGCTTTCTGCTTTGTTTTTTCTTGCCATATGAGGGAGGGGTGGATTCGAACCACCTGCTCACGACCCGGGCTCGCGCTTCCGTACCACCACAACAGACGTACAATTGACCTACACGTTAAAACTATCGGCGCTCTGTCGACAAGTTGGCGGGTGCACTCCCTAACCACAGTATTCGTACTCACGGCTGTAACAACTGTCCGTGAAGAACTTGCTTACGCTTTTCCTGTAGTATCAGTATAATCAATACTACGCTAGTTTGGTGCTGATTGTTTCAGATCTTCGTTGGATCATCTACACTATTGCTCTACTCTACTATCTTTATCTTGTAACCAAGTTTTTCCTGAATCTCTTTCAAAGTCATCTCTTTAGCGGGTTCTTCAGGACATGGAACCGCATACGTCCAATACACGATCTTAACCTCTACGTAAGCGGCAGGCTCTAAAAAGTTTGCTTCGTTTCGAATACCACCAATTACACAGTAGTGACCTTCACCATTCGGTGTTTTACATACGTAGTATCTAACATCTTTATCTTGCAAAGCACGCTCTTCGCTTACATTAGACACAAACACCTTAGTTCCTACGTTAATTTCCATCGTGGTCTCCTTGTGAACTACCCTGAAACTAAAGATTTCAGGCTTCCCTCTTCACAGAAAGAGTCTCGTGCACTCCGTTCTCCAAGGGCTTAAATTCGGGCTGTCCCAGCCCTAATTCTTTTTTACGTCTCTTGATCTATCTTTCTCGTTCATACATTATATCTACCGTAGTTTTTAAGAGTCAAAAAAGATTTTTTAATCTATGTCTACTTCTTCTAAAAGCTAACACTACATTCCCTCACCATCGGTGAAGTCGACCAAACCATCCCTAGTAGATCCGTACAATACCCGTATCAGTCTGAAGCCAGAGCTGCACTTTCTTTTTCCATCGTATCTTTAAGTTCCCTAGTCGAGGATCGAATTTATATTTCTCTTTGCGAGAAAACCTCGAAATCTTTAGTTTCGAGGTAGTTCACTTAAATATTGTGATAAGACTCAAAGTGAGATGAAAAAGAATCTCGGGTTTCGAAAGCATGTGGTTTATCAAAGAAGTAGCGATGGCTACGAAGAATCATGGTCTTAATAGCTTCGCGGAGAGCTTCGTCATGCGGAATATCAACATCTTCAATCGAGAGGCCTTTATCAGGTCCAGTAACCGCTTCTAAGGCTTTCATTTTGTTAATAGCGAGGGTGAGACCTGTATCCTTGTCGAAGCATGGGCAATTAACCCAGCCGCCACCGGAGGCCCATTCTTTGAAAGCACTATCTTTGACAAGAGCATCAAGCGCATCCTTAGGAGTAAGCTCGTCGTTTTCGTCTTGGATCCAACTAGTATGAAGGGCGGGTTTATGAATGTACCTGGCGAGTCTCGGGACTTGCTCGATGTCGAGGTGAATAGTTTCGTAATCCCTCGTACTAACAAGAGACCAACCGATGACCCCGGGGCCGGTAGCGATAACAACGCCTTTCTTAAAGCCGAATTTGTCACGAACATACATAACCAACGTGTCGTTCGCTGTGAGGAACTCATTCGCCATAGAGGTCTTTTTAGAAGCCTTAAGAACTTTTGCCGTAAACGCAGTAGCTTTCTTTTGCGACCTAAGACGCCGAAGTCTGTTTTCCAAGGGTTCGATGTGTGTTTTTCCGTTCATTTGAATCTCCTTAGTGAGTAGTATGTGTTCACTCATAATAAAATATCAAATTGCCTCTCCTCAAATCTACAAAAATCGGGACTAATATTATAGGAACTGAGGATACTTCATACAACTATGTATTATATGAATAAGGCTATATATGAAAATGCCAGTTCCTAAGTTTCTCAGATACTAAGAAACTTAGGCGGTATATAATAATATTATTATAATAATAATATGAATATTTTAGGCGTAGCCAAAACTGATAGGAGGATATCCATGGCATTAAAGTTTTGTGAGTGGAAAGATGAGTATTTGGTTGGTGATCTCATCATCGATGGGGAACATAAAAAGATTTGCGAAACAGCTTGTGCGTTCGGTCAGCTTGTAGAGTCGGGTACAGTATATTTTAGAGAGGCAATGACGATGGTTCGCGAGGTTGTACAACACATCAATGCTCATTTCGCTCATGAAGAGATGCTCATGAGTATATACAACGCTGACGACGTAGACCTCGAAGAACAAAAACGAGAACACTATAAGCTTCGCATAGCTTTTAATAGCATCCTTGCTGAGGTTAGGGATCAGAAGACCGAGACGTTTCAAGAGGCGTGTTATGCACTTCTAGATAAACTATACGATCTTATCATGGATCATATACGGACAACAGATGCTCGTACTCTTCAGAAGTGCATTTATTCTCATGACATGTCTGTTAGGTAGACACAATACCCCACTTATGCTTTTTGAAAAACTCTTCAACCTGACTTTTTGCATCGTCTCTTGTTAACTCTCGTATCTCGTCCGGTTTCCATTCTTCATACGGTATAACATCGTGCTTTCGTAACAACTCACAACAAGCACAAACAGTATCACTGACGTCCTTTGCGTGTATACCAATCAGCGATTGCTCCCAAACTATATTACCTTCCAAGACAAGCTCACCATTAGAATGATCTACTTTTTGTGAGCCTGTTCGTTTACCATCAGCATCCTTACGCCGAGTAATCTGTAAACTCTTAAGATTGTTCTTAAGATGAAGATTCCTGCCTGAACGCAACCGACCAGATTCTATAATAGAAATAAAGTTCAAGTATGCATCCATCTCGCTATCTACTGACAGCCTCTCTATATCAAAACCTCGACGAATCAAGTACTGCATGGTAGCTTCAGATTGAAACTGGTCGAATGAACCGTGTATTAAAGACATAGAACCTTGATCACGAAGATCTTCTATAAGGAATCGAATAGCATCTAGATTAACTCGACCGCCCTTTGGAGTAATCGGTATGATTAGATCTACCACGTAGATAGTCTGTACAACAGGGTCCGGGCGATTTGGATACTGTCGAGTTTCTCGCTCTACATGTGCAATCGTAATGCTCGTAATATCACCTGAGATAGATTGGTCAACCGCAAACACTCTCGGGACGTGCGGCTTATACCAGAATTGATAATTATTAACATACTTGATGAAGAACTGATCTTTAATCTGATTCCAGATAAGGTGCTCTGGCGGATCCTTAGCTGATGCTACAATATGCGTGTAAATATTCTTTAAGTGAGGATCGAAACAAGCTTCAATTTTAGAATGATCGTAGAAAATCTTATCAGATGAGCCTGCAGGAATACCAGCTTGGTCTTTTAGAGCCTCATAAATATTTTCTTCAAACTGTCCCCTAATAAGAAACGTATCGGGAACATCTATAATATCTTCCGGCGAATATTGAGAGCGCGTAGTAGGTTCAATAATAGCTGGTGGGCGACCCTTGCCACCAATGAAGACCTGAAATGCTTTTTCAGGACGAACGTTACCTAACTCATCAAAAGACTCCTTTGGAAAGTCTTCTGGAACCCACTTCCAACGAGAGCCTGAAACAATGTAGTTGGTTGGATTTTTCGGTGCTTCGTGTACTACCCAATCGTCAATGGGAGACTCTAACGTATTGGGAGACGAGTCTAAAATAAATCGACCGAAGTAGTTACCTTTCATACGAGACTCAATACGAGCTCGAAGTTTAGAGAAGAACTTGAAGATGTAATCGTCGCTATTGTGTGTAGGTACATAGCTTCCCGCTAAATACAGATGCTCCGAATCTTCGACTGTAATACACTGTGTTTCACCTGTACCAGCTTTCACTATACGTTTGATCGGTAATGTGCATTGATGATTATGCTGTTTTTCTTTCCAACATCGAATGAGTTTATCACGTTTTCGAGTGAGCTTAAACGGAATAATAGCATCCGAAGGAAAGCTGATCTGAACCACAAATCCCCGACAATGATGCTTTTTATATGGTATAGTTTTTCGCCACGATGCGAATCCACCTAAGCTATGAACTAACGATTGTACAGTATCCCGTAATTTAACTGACGTTGTAATGTATAGTATTTGTCCACGGGAGGTTACGTTACCATTAGAATCTAATAATCCTTGAAGTAGAGCAATTCTATTTTCAATTGAATCGTAGAGATATTCATTAGGAATAAACATTGTATTACGTTGTTTATCTACTAGGTTGAGACGTAATAGTTCTTGACAATATGTATCAGGAAGATGAGGTGCTCTTTTTTTATCTAATCGAATGTATTGAACGGTATCACCAGCCCAATGTAGTGTATATTCTTTATCTATGCCTTGAGCTAGTATGTGTTCTTTATATTCTTCGTGATCTCTTATCCTCGATGTAATTATAACACTGTTTGAGCGAACACGTCCATTTCCTAGCCAGAGACCCATAAGATACGGAGAAATGATATGTGACTTTTCAGGAAACGGAACTGGTTCTGTGAGAGGGAGATGCCATGTTCTTTTTGATTCGAAAAGTTCCTTTGTCGTTAGTATTTGCCAATCTAGGGTTTGAGGACTTCCCGGAATAGCCCGAGACGCTTTCCACTTATGATTTCCGCACGCTATTATTTCTCGTCCATCAGCAGTTGTTATCTTGTAATTTTCTGTTACGCCTTGTGGATACACACCTCGTACCCTGGTAGGCTTTCCTGCTGGGGTCATGACAAGATCGCCAACTTGAATATCCTTCATCAGGGTATATCCGGTTGGAGTAATGATAGGTGTATCTAATGCTAATGCCTTACCAGCGTCGTAAAAAAACGTCAGTTCTGTTAGAGTGCCGGTTACGATCGTGTTGTTTGTAACAATATTATTGCGAGTAATGTAGAGATGGTCTTTAGCATTAACCATAATACACTGTTGTTCTACCTCGCCTACATATCGAATGTTTTTTATTTTAGTCATTTTGAATCTCTTCTCATTAAAGATCTTAAATAATCTTTTCCATACTTCTGAGTTACATAAGAGAAAGCCTCTTGTAAATCATCTTTCAAAAGAATCTTAACATTATTATCTCTCATACATTGTGTTTTTTCTACTAAACGCTTATGTGTCAATGGATGAACAAGAACACCTTCACTATCGATATAATATTCTCCTTTAATCTCTACATAAGTATCTCCTACCTTAAAGTCAGGATAGTACTTATGAGCTCTTCCCTTTATGAAATAGGTTATAGGATCAGGTTTTAACTCAAATGGAATATGATGATCCCTTAAATAAAGATAGTATGCTAGTTCGTACGAGCTATCGAATACAAAAGAGTCACAATCATATAACCTGTAATTAAGGAAGCTTCCGTATTTTCGAAGACGGGTTTCAACACTTCGAGCACAGATAGTTTCATTCTGCATCGCATTTTCAACTCCATATTTTTCTTTCAAAACATCTTTTGCTCGAGTTCTACATTCCTCACTCTGTGAAGGATGGGCCACCCCAAAACGCTCAACCATAGTATCTTGTATTTTTTGCAAGATATCCGGATCACAGGCGGGTGCATGTCCACCAAAACGTTCATGACACGTCTTGATAGCTTGTTCTCTATTATTGAAGGTAGCGTCCCCATATCTTTCTAATTTGGTAGCCCTAGCCTTTGCTTTCGTTTCTTCCAATTGAGCTGTGGACACAATATTTTCGCCATATTTCTTTTTTAGAGTCTCGACGGTTTTCTGTCTATTATTAAACGTCGGATCCCCATACTTCTCTAGTTTAGTTTTTGCAATTTTCTTTTTTTGTGCTTCATTTTGACTTTGATGAGGGTAGCCATATCGATCTACGCAAGTAGCCCTCGCCTTATCTCTATTATTATATGTAGCTGATCCATATCGAGATTCTTTAGTTTTTTTATTTTTTTCAGTAGACTCTCGGAAATAATCCTCCAGAGTACCGGAACGCTCGATGCGTGCTATCTCCAATACACACTTCCTACAGTAGAGATGTTGGTTCTTTCCTGCGGTAAAGGTTGCCCCACAGCGAGAACAAACTATTTCTTTCCCTATATTCTCAGGAATTACAGAAGCTCGCCAGGTATCTTTTTTCACTAATTTTGCCAACTTTGCCATTCGCTCTTCTTCTGTAGAGCAGCGGCGTAGTGCCTTCGCCCGAGTAGCTAATGCTCTTTTCTGTTCGTATGCTTCCCAAGAACCATACTTTTCAATAATGTGCTGTTTTCTTATTTCGGCCGTAGTCATCATGTTCCGTCCTCTACAATATAATTAGTAGAAGAAAGAGAACTCAGTAATTGTGCCATTTTAGCATCTAAATCGGGGTGAGCGTTTTCGTAACAATCAGCTTCATCTAAAATATAAAACTCCCAAGTTGGATGATCAAGTATGAACTCTAACGTAGTGTCCATATACGCTAACTCTTGATCCTCCGTCTCTCTATATGCAACCCTCCATCTGTGTTGCAGCGAGCATCTAACCGTTCTACCATCAACCAGCTCTATTTCATAGCAGGCTATTTTTCCTTGAGGAAAAACTCCAACTACTTCAGTTTCCCCTTCAGACGGGCTAGCAATTTTATCTCCAAGCTTCAATTGCCCCATAGTTGTATAGCTTCTATCTGGGAGCATCACAGGCTCATCTAACGGTTGGGCTTGTCCTAACAACGCACCCGGGCTAGAGATCAACTTAAAATTAGCTCCTCCGGAGAATTGAATAGCTGATGTAGGAACAGCTGTAGTCCAGAAAACACGATCAATATTACCCATTCGAGAAAAGTCTTGATCACGACGAAGCATGCCTTCGCGTGAATGAACCTTTTCAAAGAATGGAGAAGATTCTAACATGTTAAGCATTGGTTCGAACAGCAACTCAGAAGACTTCTTCTGGCTGATGGCGCAGAAAACTTGAGTGTATCAAAACGTTATTACCCCTAAGTTTTTTATCTTAGGCTCTGGAGGTTTCCCTCATTTTCATCTGCTGGTCATTTCCAGCTCAGATTAGCATATATTTTCATCCTATTA
>Ga0272446_1000567_pt1 | contig 57161 bp, 48 predicted proteins | sample YNPCB0061_FD_194587 | JGI IMG/M metagenome (GOLD analysis project Ga0272446, IMG submission 194587) | Hot spring microbial mat communities from Yellowstone National Park, WY, United States - YNP-CB-006-1 | ecosystem: Environmental > Aquatic > Thermal springs > Hot (42-90C) > Sediment | place... | reverse complement strand
GCTAACGGATTGTTCACGCATTCAGCGAACATTCACGATTGAGGGTCTCGCCATGATGACATCCGTCGGACCACGCCTCCCCCCGATGCTGGATCTCGCCGCCGACGCCGCGCGGCGCGCCTCGCAGCCGGCCCTGCCGGAGCAGCGGGCGGACCAGGCGGAACGGCTGAAACCGAACCCGAGCCTGTCGCTCGACCCTGTCACCGGGATGGTGGTGGTCGAGTTCCGCAACCTGGACGGCGAGGTGCAGGGCACGGTGCCGACGGCGCGGCAGCTGGCGGCGTATCGCGCGGCGGCGCTGACGGGCACGCCCCTGCCGCCGGGCATGGAACCCGCCGGGGCGTCACGCCCTGATGGAGATTCCGCTGCCGATCAGCCCGAGCAGCCCAGCCGCCCCTGAGTCGCCGGGGGCCAGCAGAGCCAGCCGCGGGTCCGACGGCGCCGGGTTCTGCGGCGCCTGGACCAGATAGCGCTGCACCAGCCGCTTGACCGCCGCCGGATCGCGCAGCTGGGCGAAATCCACGCGGTCGTTCAGGATCCGCCGCTGCTGCTCGAAACCGAGCAGGCCGAACTTCTCCGGCAGGCCGAGCGCGCCGCGCACCACCGCCGTCATCGCGCGGTCGGACATCAGCTCGTTGACGTTGCTGACCGTGGCTGCCTTGCGCTGGAAATAGAGCGCTTCCCGCAGGCCGGCATTGCCCTGCCCCGCCGCCTTCTCGAAGCGGTTGGTCATGGCGCCGGAGACGATGCGCTGGACCAGCGCCGGGTCGGCGAGCGGCGGGCCTTCGCGGCCGCCGAAGGCGCGGTTGATCTCGCGGTAGCGCGGGTCCACCATCCGGTTGGCGAAGCTGCGGTCGTCCGCCGGGTCTTCGGTCAAGAGGCGCCGGATGACGGCGGTCTTGCCGATTTCGCCTTCGAGCTGGAAGGCCTCCAGCACGAAGGTCAGGGTGCGGCGGTCGCGCAGCAGCTCCTCGACGCTGCCGATGCGCGCCGCCGCCTCCCGGAAGCGGGCGGCATCGGCCTGGTTGTCGCGGCGGTCGGCGAAGCGGGCGGCGAGCGCCTCACCCTGGCGGGCGAAGACGGACCAGGCCGCGACGGCGCCGATCCCGTCCAGCATCGCTCAGGCCGATACGGTGCCGAGGCGCGCACCCGGCGGCGGTGTGGCCGGAGCGCTCACCTGGGCTTCCAGCGCCTCGATCATGTCGCGGTGAAGGGCGAGAAGCGGCTCGACGCCGCGGTCGTCGGACAGGCGGGCGAGCGCCTCGCGCTGCGCCCAGAGGCCGAGCGAGACGAGGCTGGCGCGAAGCTCGACCGGCAGCCTGTTGTCGGGGCTCGTGAGGTCGCCGAGCAGGATGGACCACAGCCGGTGCGTCTTGTGCAGCGCCGCGGCGCGCGAGGCGGCATCGGCCGCGGAGGCCAGCAGCCCGTTGACGTAGCGGAAGGCGCGAATCTCGGTCTCGCGCGGCGTCTCGATGCGGGATTGCACGCTGGCGTAGCTGGACGCGCTCATCTGGCCCCCTCAGGAAACGGGGGAGGACGTGCCCCGCCCTCCCCCCGGTTGGCTGTCAGCGGAACAGGCTGAGCAGCGACTGCGACTGCTGGTTGGCGATGGACAGCGACTGCACCGCCAGCTGCTGCTTGGTCTGCAGGCTGGTGAGGCGGGCGCTCTCCTCGGCCAGGTCGGCATCCACGAGCGCGCCGAGGCCCTCGCGCACCGAGTCGGTCAGCTGCTTGGTGAACTCCGACAGCCCCTCGATCTGCCGCAGGTTGGCGCCGAGATTGGCGAGCCGCGTCCCCATGGTGTCGATCGCACCCTCGACCACCGCGATCGCGCCGGCCGCCCCGCCGATCTGCGTCGGCGGCTGGGCGCCGGTGATGCTGGTGGTGACCGCGGTCGCAGCGCCGCGGATCACGAGCCGGCCGTCGTTGGTCAGCGAGGCGTCGATGCCCGCGTCCTGCATGCGGGTGATGACCGCCCCGATCACCTGCAGCGGGCTGTCGCTGGCCGTGAACTGCACGTCGAACACCCGCGTCGTGGCGTCCGGCGTGGTGGTCAGGGGCGCGGAGCCGTCCGACAGCTCGAACACGTAGTTGGTGCCGCCGACGGTGACGGTGATGTTCTCGGCATTGGCCGGGGCGAGGGTGTTGTCGAAGCTCACCTCCCAGGCGCCGGTGTTGACGTTGAGGCCGGTGAGCGACAGGCCGGCGGCGGTGCTGTTGGTGCCGACCACCTGCGTCTGCGCGCCCTGGATGTCGCGCACGATGTCCACCTGCGTGTCGGTGACGCCGGGCACGCCGCCCACCCCCTGCACCAGCAGATTCACGCCGTTGAAGGTGGCCGAGCGCGCATAGGCGTCGATGTTCTCCAGCGCATTGGTGATCTGCGTGTTGATGGCGTTGGCGTCGAGCCCCTGCTGCTGGCCCTGGGTGATGGTCTGCTTCAGGCGGCCGAGCTCGTCGCTGATCTTGGTGGCCGCGTCGCGCGCCACGGTCAGCGCCGCCTTGCCGAAGGCCAGGCTGTCCTTCACCGCCGTCATCGCGTTGAGGTCGGCGCGCATGTTCTGGGCGATGGCGAACACCGCCGGGTCGTCATTGGCATTGTTGATGCGCAGGCCGCTCTCGACGCGCTACTGCGTCGTCGCCATGTCGCGGGCGATGGTGGACAGCGAGCGGATGGCCGCCATCGCGGCGCCGTTGGTATTGACGGAGGACATCGTCCTCTCTCCTCAGTCTCGGGTTCCGCACCGGACCCGGGCCGTCTTGGCCTGTCCGCTGCGGCTGCGGCCCGGGGTGCGGGCCGCGGGGCGGCGGGGTGCCCGGCACCCCGCCCGCATGGCCATCATGGCCGAGCTGCGTGAACGGAGGGTAAATCCGCGCCCGGCGAGTCCACGGAAATCCCCGCCGGCATCTCGAGGCCGAGCACCGCCGCCTCGTGCCGCATCACGACGCGCACGTTCTTCAGCGCGGCGTACCACTCCTCCGCCTCGGCCAGCGCCAGCGCACGGTCGAGCAGCTGCCGGGCGAGCGCGGAGGTCGTCGCGTCCTGGAACTCGGCGACCAGGCGGTGCAGCTCCGCCATCGCCTCCTCGCGCAGCTCCTCCGGCCCCACATAGGCTGTCTGCAACGCGAAGTAGATGCGGCGCGCAGGCGTGTTCGCCTCCTCCGGCGACATCACCTGCTTGCCGAACAGGAAGCGCGCGCGGCCCACCAGCTCCACCCGGGCGCGGCTGCGGAAGCGCAGCGCCGTGCCGTTCACCACCATGAGCTCGCCGGCGCGAAGCTCGAGCACGAGGGACGTCATCCTGGTCTCCGACGGCATGGCGGCGATGCTGCCGGCAGCCCCGTTAATCCCGGTTGAATGCGCGCTCATCGCAGGAACCGCGTCAGCGACAGTTCGGACAGGATGGCGACGGAGCGGTAGGACGCCTCGAGCCGCGCGCGCAGCGCCTGCAGCTTCGTCACCGTCTCGGCGACGTCCACCTCCTCGATCGCCGCGACCTGCCTGCGCAGCAGGACCGACCGGTCGAGCGCCGAGTCCCGCGCCGCCGACAGACGCTTCTCGGCGGCGCCAAGCGCCGCCTGTTCGGACGCGATGCCGCGCCCGGCGTCGTCCAGCGCCTGGCGGGCGCTCTGCATCAGCTCGGTGAAGTCGTCGCCCTGCGCGTTCTCGGCCCCGGTCAGGCTGGCGATGATGGCAAGCCCCCGCACCAGCTCGCCGACCGCGACGCGCGCCTGGCCCTCCACCGCGAAGGGGCCCCACTCCACCAGCGCGCCGTCGGCAGGGATGGAGCCGCGGCGGAACGACTCCGCCACCGCGGCGGCAGGTGCGGCGACGAAGCGGGCGAAGGGGTTGTCGCCAGGCGTCGCATCCTCCACCGCCGCGACCGTCGCCGCCGCCACCGCCGCGCCGTTGCCCGGCGCGAGCGACACGACGGCGGCGCGAACCGCCTGCAGCGCCGGCGAATCGAACACCCCCGCCGCCGGGGCGACCGGCGGGTTGGCGCTGTCCGCGCCGGCGAAGAGAAACTCGCCGTCCTGGCGGACGTTCAGCAGCCCCGCCACCTCGTCGAGCGCGGCGCGGGCCGACAGCGCGGCATTCACCGCTGCCTCCGGCGGCAGGGTGCGCAGCCTGAGCGCCTCGGCGGCGAAGTCCGCGGCGATGGCGTGCAGGCGCCCGAGCGCCTCCTGCAGCACCCCCGCCCGCCCGAGGCTGCGCTCGATCGTGCCGACATGCGTCGCCGCGCGGCCGAGCTCCGCGCGCAGGTCGAGCGACCGTCGCGCCTCCACGCCGAGCTCGCCGTAGAACTCGCCGGTGCGGCCGGTGCCGATTTCGGTCGTCGCCGCCTCGATCCGCTGGCGCAGCACGCGCGTCTCGGCCGCCGTGCGGCCGAGGGCGGAGGCGGAGAGCGCATCCGGCAGCATCAGCGCACCGCGCCGAGCAGCGCGTCGAACATCTGCTGCACCGCGGAGATCACGCGGGCATTCGCCGCATAGGCGTTCTGCAGCATCACCATCGCCGCCATCTCCCGGTCCATGTCCACGCCCGACATCTGGGCGAAGCGGCCTTCGAGCCCCGTGCGGAGCGTGGCGGCGGACTCGGCGGCGCGGCTCGCCTCGGCGCGTTCGGCCGTCTGTACCGCGACCACCTGCGTCGCCTGCGCCGCGAGCGAGCCCTGCGGCACCACCCGCGCCAGCAGCGACCCGTCGGGCCCGAGCCCGGCCGCGGCGAAGCCCGGATGCGGCACGCCCGCCGCCTGTTCGGGCCCGAGCGCGAAGGTGAGCAGGCGGTCCAGCAGTCCCGTGAAGCTCGCCGGGCCGCCCGGCGGGTTCGGCGTGAAGCCGGGCGCGGCATGCGTGCCGTCGCGCAGCAGCGACGGATCGGCGATGACCGCCGGCGAGACGCGGATGGTGCGGGCGAAGCCCATGGCGCCGCTGGCCGTGTAGGCCAGCGTCGGGTCGGGGACCGCGCCGGCCGGCGTCTCGAACAGCCGGAGGCCCTGGGCCTCGAACCGCGCGGCGAAGCCGGTGGCGAGCACGTCGAGTTCGGCCTGCATCCGCGGCAGCGTGCCGTCGCGCAAGGAGCGGTATTCGCCGAGCCGCCCGCCGCCCAGGCTCGCCGTCACGTCGGTGCCGCCGAGCATCACCCCCGTCAGCGTGCCGCCCGGGCCGTAGTAGGCCGAAGCGCCGACATTCGCCGTGGCGATCGCCAGCATGTCGCGGTCGCGGTCGAGCGGCAGCGTGGTGCCGCCGCGCGTCACCAGCGTCACGCCGCCGTCGGCCGCACGCAGCACGGTGATCTCGAGGCTCTCCGCCAGCCGCGCGATCGCGGCGTCTCGCCGGTCCTCGAGCTCGGCGACGCTGCGGCCGGCAGCGAGTTCGGGGCGTATCTCGTCGGTCAGCCGCGCGATCTCGCGCAAGCGGGCGTTGATCGCCGCGACCTCGGCCACCATGCCGTCCTGCGCGTCCTGGCGGACCAGCGTGATCGTGTCGCTGATTGCGTGGAAGCGCTGGGCAAGGTCCTCGGCGGCCGCGACGGCGGCGCGCTGCCGCGCGGGATCGCCCGGCATGTCGCGCAGCGCGAGCAGCCCCTCGTTCAGCCGCGCCGTCAGGTCGGCCAGGCTCTGCTGGCCGGCGACGCTGCCATGCGCCTGCTCGATCCGCGCGAGCGAGGCCTGGCGGAGCGCTGCCGCGGCATCGGCCGAGCGCGCCGAGAGCAGCCTTGCGGCCAGCGCGGCATCCACCAGGCGCTCTGCCGGCAGCGCCCGGACCCCCATCGGCTGGCCGCGGGCGGCGAGCGAACGCGCCTCGACCCGCTTGTCGGTGTAGCCCGCGGTGCCCGCATTCGCGATGTCGGCCGCCGTCTGCGACAGCTGGCGGCCGATCAGCGCGACGCCCGAGCGGGCGTTGGCGAGGGAGACCTCGAGGCTCATCGGCGGCTATCCACGGCGGCTGGCGGTTAACGCGGGATGAATCGCCCTCAGCGGCGCATGTTGATGGTGTCCTGCAGCATCTCGTCGGAGGCGTTGACGATCCGCGTGTTCGCCGTGTAGGCGCGCTGCGCGACGATCAGCTTCGAGAACTCGGCGGCGATGTCCACATTCGACCGCTCGATCGAGCCGGCGACCAGCTTGCCGACGCCGTTGGCCGAAGCGTCGCTGATCCGCGCCTCCCCGGATTCGAGCGTGCGGAGGAAGGCCTGGCCGTCCAGGCGCTGCAGCCGGTCCGGGTCGTTGAAGGCGATGACCGGGATGCGCGCGACGATGCGCGTCTGGCCGTTGTCGTAGTTGATCGCGAGGTCGCCGTTCTCGCGCAGCGCGAGGCCGGCGAAGGCGCCGAGCGGCACGCCGTCCTGGCTCAGGTTGCGCACCGTGTATTCGCGGCCGGCGAACTGCGTCATGCCGATGGCCTGGCCGAAGGTGCCGAGGTTCAGCGTGATCGGCTGCGCGCCCTGGCCGAAATCGGCGTCGAAGGTGACGGCGGCGGGCTCGCCGGCGACGGTCGGGGCGCCGGCCAGCACGCCGGTCGCGTTGGCGAACTCGCCGATCGTCCCGTCGGGCGCGGGCGGCGTCGCCGCCTGGCCGAAGCGCACCTCGATCGTGCCGCGCGCCGGGCTGCCGACATCGTCCGGCGCGTTGATCGCGAGCTGCCAGACATTGGGCGCGAGGTTCGTCCACACCAGGTCCACCGCGCGCAGCCGGCCGAGCGTGTCGTACACCTGGATCTGCGCGGAGACGGGCGCCGCCGGCGGGTCGGCGGGCAGGTTGGCGGCGAGCTCGATCGAGGTGGTCGCCACCGGGTTGAACACCAGCTGGCTGATGCGGATCGGGTTGATCTGCGTGCGGTCCGGCTCGCCGCCCGGCGTCACGTTCCAGCCCTGCAGATAGTAGCCCTGGCCGTTCACCAGATAGCCGTCGCGGTCCACGCGGAAATCGCCGGCGCGGGTGTAGAAGGCGCGCTCGTCGAAGGTGGGCAGCCCGCCCGTGAAGCCGCGAGCCTGGGCGACGGCGAAGAAGCCCTGCCCGGCGATCGCCATGGCGAGCGGGTTCTCGCTCTGCTCGATCGTGCCCTGCACCGAGTTGGTGAAGTCCGGCCGCGCCTCGACGGAGCCCGGCAGATGCAGCCGCAGGCTCGATCGCGTGAGGAAGGACACGAAGTTCGTGTCCACGCGCTTGTAGCCCACCGTCTGGCTGTTCGCGACGTTGTCGGAGATGTGCCCGAGCGCGCGCGACTGCGCGGTGAGGCCGCTGATCGCGGTGGTCATGGCGCCGAAGAGCGACATGCGACGAGGCTCCCGTTCGCTCCGGGGCCGCTGCCGGGCCCCGCGTGGTGATCGAGCGCCGCACCCCCAAGGGCCGGCGTCGCGCCGGAGACCGCAAGGCGCGTGCCAGCGGGGCGGGGCGGGTTGCGGGCATGGCGTCGCGCGTCGCCCGGCAGTTCCTGCCCCTGGGAGGGCGTCGCTGCCGCCTGCGCGGCAGGGATTGCCGGGCGTGCGGCAGGCCGGCGCGCAGGCCGGCGTGGCCCGCCGCTTGCAGACTTCGGCACGGCGCGCCGGAGGGCGGCGCGGCGATGGAGGACCGACGTGCTCGACGCGATGATCGCGGCGCTGCCGCAGGCGGCGGTGAGAGGCCCGGAGGATCCGCCGCAGCCCGCACAGGGCGGTGCGACGGATTTCGCGGCGACGCTGGCAGCGGCGCTGACGGCCCGGTCCGACGCCGAGGCGGCGAGGCAGATCCTTCCGCCGGGCGGACAGCCGCCTGGAACCGGCGCGGCGACGGCCCCGCCGGCTGGCCCCGCCGCACGCAACGCCGGCAGCGCGGCGGAGCCGGGCACCACCACCGCCGCGCCGCTGCCGCTCGCCGCCGGGATCGGCAGGGCGGCCGATGCCGCGCCGTTGCCGGCCGCGGAGCTGCCGGCGTCCGCGCCGCCGTCCATGGCCGAGGCCGAGCCGCCGCCGCACGCCCCGGCCGCGCCCGACACGCCGGAGGGCCATGCTGCCGGCACCGGCGCGAGCCCGGCCGAGCCGGCGACCCCCGGCACCACCCCGCCAGACCCGACGGCGGCGATCAGCCAGCCTGCCGCGGCGGTGGCGGTCGTGGCGCCGGCCCTGCCGGCGCCGGCGACGAGCCTGCGGCAGGACATGCTCGCGGCCAGCGCCGCTCCGGTCGCGGCGGCATCGTCCTTCCGGCGCGCTGCCGCCGCCGCGCAGGAGCAGCACAGGGTGTCCGCGCCGATCGCGTCCCCTCGACCCGCGGCGGCCCAGGCGGCAGGGGCCGAGCTTCCAGGGGCGGAGGCGCCGAGCGCCGACGCCGACGCCGCGGCATCGCCGCCGCCCGGTGCGGCACGCCCGGGCCGCAGCGCGCCCGACGCCGCGCCGCACGCTGTCGCGGCGATGCCCGCGGTCTCGACGGCAGGTTCCATCGCCCCTTCCCCTGCCCCTGCCCCCGACCCCGCTCCGGGGCCCGCGGACGCCCAGCCTCGCGGCGCGGCGTTGCCCGCCCCGTCGCCGGCCTTCGTGCTGCCGGACGTGGCGGCCGGCCGCGCGGCTGCGGCCGCCGCCGCCGAGGCGGCGCGCCCCGCTCCGCCGCCGCCCGCGCCGCCGCGCGACCTGCCCGCCTTCGACTTCGCAAGCGACCCGGCGCGCCAGGCCTTCGACCTGCGCCTCGACACGCCGGGGCTCGGCGCGGTCGAGGTGGAGGTCCGCCAGGCGGATGGCGCCGCCGAGGTGGTGGTGCGGAGCGAGCGTGCCGACACCCTCGCCGTGCTGGCGCGCGACGGCGCCGAGCTCGACCGCGCGCTGCGCGACGCCGGCATCGGGCCCGACGGGCGCAGCATGAGCTTCCTGCTCGCCGAGCGTGACGGGCAGGCGGGCGAGCGGCAGCGCTGGCCCGGCGCGCGCCTCGCGCCGCCCGAGCCGCCGCCCGCCGCTGGGGCCGCCGCGGCGCGCGGCGCGGTCCTCTCGCTGCTCGACATCCATGTGTGAAGGAACCCGCCGATGATCCAGCCCACCACCGCCGCCGGCGCGGCCGCCGCCGCCGAGCGCCCGCGCCTCGCCCAGGACTTCGACACCTTCCTGACGCTGCTGACGACGCAGCTGCGCAACCAGTCGCCGACCGATCCGCTGAACGCCAATGAGATGACGGCGCAGCTCGTGCAGTTCGCGTCCGTCGAGCAGCAGATCCTCGCCAACCGCAACCTGGAGCGGCTGGTGGCGATGCAGTCGGCCTCGCAGATGCTGGCGGCGGCGCCGCTGCTCGGCGCGACGGTCGAGGTGGCGGGCGACGCGCTGCCGCTGCAGGGCGGCCGCGCGGAGTTGCGCGTGCCGCGCGCGGACGGGGTTGCCGAGGCGCAGGTCGCGGTGCTGGACCAAACCGGGCGGGTGCTGCGCCAGGAGACGCTGCCGCTCGACCGCGCAGGCGCGCTGTGGCGCTGGGACGGGCGCGACTCCGCCGGCCGCACGCTGCCGGACGGGGCCTATCGCGTCTCCGTGGTCGGCGCGCAGCCCGGCGAGGCGGCGCGGCCCCTTCCCTTCACTGTCGTCGGGCGGGTGACGGGGCTGGAGCAGGACGGCGGCCAGGTGGCGCTGGCGATGGGCGGGCTGACGGCGACGCTCGATCGCGTGCGCATGGTGCAGCCCGCGGCGCAGTAACCGCGGCTTAACGGAGCCCCCGGCAGGATTTGCCCGGCGGCGCAGGACGCGCCGGAGGGGGCAGGATGACCGGAGCGGGGTCTGGGTCGGCGCGGCAGGCGCGCCGGGACGTTCGGGGCGCGCTGGCGCCGTGAGCGGCTTCGTCGCGCAGATGCGGGCGCTCGGGCCGCTTCGGCTCGGCGCGATCGCCGGGGTCGGGCTCGGGGTGCTCGGCTTCCTGCTGTGGCTGGCGATGCGCGCCGGGCAGCCGGCGATGGCGCCGCTCTATTCCGATCTGGAGGCGCGGGACGCCGCGGCGATCGTGGCCGCGCTGGAACGCGCGCGCATCCCGCACCGCCTCGCCGCCGGCGGGGCGCAGGTGCTGGTGGCGGAAAGCGAGGTGCCGCGCGCGCGGCTGCTGCTGGCGCGCGACGGTCTGCCCTCGGGGGGCGGCGTCGGGTGGGAGATCTTCGACCGCAGCGAGAGCCTGACGACGACGCCCTTCCAGCAGGACGTCAACCGCATCCGCGCTCTGGAGGGCGAGTTGGCGCGCACCATCCGCGGGCTGTCGGGCGTGCGCACGGCGCGGGTGCACCTCGTGCTGCCGCGGCGCGAGCCGTTCCAGCGCGAGCGGCCGGAGGCGCAGGCCTCGGTCGTGCTGACGATGGTCGGCTCGCAGCGGCTGGACCGCGAGGCGGTGCAGTCGGTGCTGCACCTGGTGGCCACCGCGGTGCCGGGGCTGCGCCCGCAGAACATCTCGATCGTGGACAGCCGGGGCGAATTGCTGGCCCGCGGCGGCCAGCCGACCGGCGCGGGCACCGCGGCGACGGCGACCGGCGAGGAGCTGCGCCGCGCGCATGAGGCGCGGATCTCCCGCGCCGTCGAGGAGATGCTGGAACGCACCCTCGGCCCCGGGCGGGTGCGGGCGGAAGCGGCGGTCGAGATGGATTTCGACCGCGTGCAGACGACCGAGGAGCGCTTCGACCCGGACAACCAGGTGCCGCGCAGCACGCAGTCCACGCAGGAGACGAACCGCAGCGGCGAGACGCCGCCCGTCACCGTCGCCAACCAGCTGCCCGGCGCGCAGCAGCAGCAGCAGGGCGGGCCGCAGACGCAGGAGACGCGGCAGGAGGAGACCACCAACTTCGAGATCGGCCGTACGGTGCGCAATGTGTTGCGCGAGCATCCGCAGATCCGCCGCCTTTCGGTGGCCGTGCTGGTGGACGGGGTGCGCGAGCCGCAGGGCGGCTTCCGCGAGCGGACGCCGGAGGAACTGGCGCGCATCGCAACCCTGGTGCGCAGCGCCGTCGGCTTCGACGAGCGCCGTGGCGACCGCGTCGAGGTCGTCTCCATGCGCTTCGCGGATCCGGAGGCCGGGGAGGCGCAGGAGCAGGGGCTGCAGGCGCTGCTGCTGGCGCCGAACACGCTGCTGCGGCTGGCCGAAACCTTGATCATCGCGCTGGTCGGGCTCGCCGCGATCCTGATGGTCGGGCGGCCGGTCGCGAGCCGCCTGGCCGCGAGCCTAGCACCGCGCCAGGCGCTGGCGGCGGGCGGCGCGGCCGGGGCAGGCGGCGCGGCGCTGCCGGGCCAGGGCGGACAGCAGGCACTGCCGGGCCAGCCGGGCCAGCAGGCGCTGCCCGGCCCGCAGGAGGGCGAGGCCATGGTCAGCCTTGCGATGGTGGAGGGGCAGATGCGCGCCTCCTCGATCGCGAAGGTGCAGCAGCTCGTGGACAAGCATCCGGAGGAGACGCTGCAGGTGGTGCGCCGCTGGCTGGCGCCTGAGGACGCGGCATGACCCGCCAGGCGCTGAACGGGCCGCAGAAGGCGGCCACCCTGATCCTCGCGCTCGGGGAGGACCACGCCACCAGGATCTTCTCCCGCCTGCAGGAGGACGAGATCCGCGACCTGTCGGCGGCGATGGCCTCGCTCGGCGTGGTCGCCGCGAGCCAGGTCGAGGATCTGTGCCGCGAGTTCGTCGAGAGCATCGGCGCCGCGGGCAGCCTGATCGGCAGCTACGAGACGACGGAGCGGCTGCTGGCGCGCACCCTGCCGAAGGACCGCGTCGCGCAGATCATGGAGGAGATCCGCGGCCCCGCCGGCCGCACCATGTGGGACAAGCTCGGCAACGTGTCGGAAGCCGTGCTCGCCAACTACCTGAAGAACGAATACCCGCAGACCGTCGCGGTCGTACTGTCCAAGGTGCGCCCGGACCATGCGGCGCGCGTGCTGGCGCTGCTGCCGGAAGGCTTCGCGATGGAGGTCATCATGCGGATGCTGCGCATGGAGACCGTCCAGAAGGAGGCGCTGGAAGGCGTCGAGCGCACGCTGAAGGCGGAGTTCATGTCGAACCTCGCGCGCTCCACCCGGCGGGACGCGCATGAGCTGATGGCCGAGATCTTCAACAACCTGGACCGCGCGGCCGAAACGCGGCTCCTCGCCGCATTGGAGGAGCGCAACCGCGACGCCGCCGAGCGCATCCGCGGGCTGATGTTCACCTTCGAGGACCTGGCGCGGCTCGATCCGCCGGGCGTGCAGGCGCTGCTGCGGGCGGTCGAGAAGGACAAGCTGACGCTGGCGCTGAAGGGCGCCTCCGAGCAGATCCGCGAGCTGTTCCTGCGCAACATGAGCGAGCGCGCGGGCAAGATGCTGCGCGAGGACCTCGCCGCCCTCGGCCCGGTGCGGCTGCGCGACGTGGACGAGGCGCAGGCGGCGATCGTCGCCCTGGCCAAGGACATGGCCGGCCGCGGCGAGATACGCCTGGCCGACGGGCGCGAGGACGAGATGATCGCATGAGCGCGGCGTTCGAACCCCTTGCGCTCGGCGCCGCGGTCGCCGTCGCGCCGTCGCCGCCGCGCCCGCTGCCGGAGTTCCTCGATCCGCCGCCGGAGCCCGGGCCGGTGGTGGAGGACGCGACCGAGACGCTGCGGCGCGAGGCCTTCGAGGCCGGGCGCCGCGCCGGGCTCGAGGAGGCGGCGCTGCGGCGCGAGGCGCGGATGGCGGAGACGCTGGAGGCGATCCGCCGTGACCTCGCGACGGCCCAGGCCGCCGCGGCAGCGGCATCGGAACAGGCGCTGGCCGAGCTTGCACAGACGCTCTTCGCCTTCGCGGACGCGGCGCTGCCGGGCGCCAGCCGCCGCGCCGCCGCGCCGATGATCGCGGCGCTGACCAAGGCGCTGCGCGACAGCGTGCCGCTGCCGCCCGACGCCACCGTCTTCGTCGCGCCGAGCCTCGTGCCGCTGCTGTCGCGCGAGCTGCCGCTGCGCGTCGAGGGCGACCTCGCGCTGCCGGAAGGCGACGCACGGATCGCCTGGCGCGGCGGCGCCGCGACGCTCGATCTCGCGGCGCGCCGCGCCGCCCTGCGCGACGCGCTCAGCCTTGTGGACCTCCTGGAGGACAGCACGCCATGACGGCGGACACCGAACCCGAAGCCCCCGACGCGCGCAGCGGCGCGGCGCGCGACCTGGAAGCGGTCTATGACGTGCCGGTGCAGGTCAGCGCCGTGCTCGGCCGCGCGACCATGCAGGTCTCGCAGCTGCTGAAGCTCGGCCGCGGCGCGGTGGTGGAGCTCGACCGCAAGCTCGGCGAGGCGGTGGACATCTACGTCAACAACCGCCTCGTCGCGCGCGGCGAGGTGGTGATGGGCGAGGACAACCGCCTCGGCGTGACCATGACCGAGATCGTCAAGGCCGACCGCGCGCCATGACCCGCGTGCTGATCGTCGGCTCGCTCGGCGGCGAGCTCGGCCAGGCGGCGCGCATCGCCCGCGCCCGCGGCGCGCGCGTCACCCATGCCGAAGGCGTGACGGAGGCGCTTGCCCGCGCGCGCACCGAGGGCGCCGATCTCATCATGTGCGACGTCGCCTTCGATGTCGGCTGGCTGGTCGCTGCGCTGGCGGAGGAGCGCATCGCCTCGCCGCTGATCGCCTGCGGCCTGGCGCGCGACGCCGATGCCGCGGCGCGCGCCATCGCGGCCGGGGCGCGGGATTTCCTGCCGCTGCCGCCGGAGCCCGACCTGATCGCGGCGATGATCGAGGCGGCGGCGGGGACCGAGGAGGCGCCCGTCTTCCGCGACCCGCTGATGTCGGCGCTGATGGCCCGCGCCGAGCAGGTGGCGCGTTCCGACGCCTCGGTCCTGGTGTGCGGCGAAAGCGGCACGGGCAAGGAGGTGCTGGCGCGGCACCTGCACGCGACGTCCCGCCGCGCGCGCGGCCCCTTCGTCGCCATCAACTGCGCGGCCCTGCCCGAGGCGATGCTGGAATCCGAGCTGTTCGGCCACGAGAAGGGCGCCTTCACCGGCGCCATCGCCGCGCGCCGCGGCAAGTTCGAGCAGGCCGACGGCGGCACGCTGCTGCTCGATGAGATCGGCGAGATGGACCCGCGGCTGCAGGCCAAGCTGCTGCGCGCGATCCAGGAGCGGGAGGTGGACCGGCTCGGCGGCACGCAGCCTGTGCGGGTGGATGTGCGGATCGTCGCCGCCACCAACCGCGACCTGCGCGCCGAGGTCGCGGCCGGGCGCTTCCGAGAGGACCTGTTCTTCCGCCTGAACGTGATCGAGCTTCGCATTCCCCCGCTGCGCGAACGGCCGGGCGACATCCTGCCGCTGGCCGAGCGCTTCGCCGAGCGCTACGCGCGCGCCAACGGCCTGCCGGCGCGGCGCTTCTCGCCCGCCGCGGCGGCCGCGATGCTCGCGCATCCCTGGCCCGGCAACGTGCGGGAGCTCGAGAACACCATCCACCGCGCCGTGCTGCTCGCCGGCGGCGACGCGATCGAGGCGGCCGACCTCGACCTGCCGCGCAGCGCCCCCGCCGCGCGGCCCGCCGCGGCCGCCGCGCCAGCGCCGCAGCCCGCCGCCCCGGCGCCGATCACCGCGCTGGTCGGGCGGCGGATGGAAGAGGTGGAGCGCGAGCTGATCATGGAGACGCTCTCCCACTGCCTCGGCAACCGCACGCGGGCGGCGGAGATCCTCGGCATCTCCATCCGCACGCTGCGCAACAAGCTGTCCGAGTATCGCGCCGCCGGGCTGCCGGTGCCGCCCGCGCCCGGGCAGCCGCACGCGCCCTATTCCTTCCAGGGAGGCTGAGCGGTGGCGGGCTTCCCCAACGCGATGGCCGGCCTCAGGCAGTCCTCCGACCTCATGCTCGCGATGGGCGTGGTGCTGCTCGTCGTCGTGCTGGTGGTGCCGCTGCCCCCGCTGCTGCTCGATTTCGGGCTGGCGGTGTCCATCACGCTCTCGGTGCTGGTGCTGATGGTCGCGCTGTTCATGCACCGGCCGCTCGACTTCAACGCCTTCCCGACCATCCTGCTGCTGACGACGCTGCTGCGCCTGACGCTGAACGTCGCCACCACCCGCGCCATCCTCACCTCGGGGCATGAGGGGCCGCAGGCGGCGGGCAGCGTGATCTCCGCCTTCGGCGGCTTCCTGATGGGCGGCGACGTGCTGGTCGGCATGATCGTGTTCTTCATCCTGATGATCATCAACTTCATGGTCGTCACCAAGGGCTCGGAACGCATCGCCGAGGTCTCGGCCCGCTTCAGCCTGGATGCCATGCCGGGCAAGCAGATGGCGATCGACGCCGACCTGTCCTCGGGCCTGATCCGCGAGGAGGAGGCGCGCAAGCGCCGCAAGGAACTGTCGGACGAGAGCGCCTTCTTCGGCGCCATGGATGGTGCCGCCAAGTTCGTGCGCGGGGACGCGATCGCCGGGCTCATCATCACCTTCATCAACCTGCTGGCCGGCATCGCCATCGGCATCGCCCGCCACGGCATGCCCTTCCTGGAGGCGGTGACGACCTTCTCCACCCTCACGGTCGGCGACGGGCTGGTGGGGCAGATCCCGGCGCTGCTCGTCTCGGTCGCCGCCGGCATGGTGGTGACGAAGGGCGGCACCGAAGGCTCGGCCGACAAGGCGCTGTTCGGGCAGCTCGGCGGCACCGCGAAGCCGCTCGGCGTCGCCGCCGGCGCCGCGGCGGTGATGGCCGTGCTGCCGGGCATGCCCTTCATCCCCTTCCTGCTGCTGGCGGGCGGGGCGGGCGCCGCCTCCTGGTATCGCTGGCAGAAGGAGAAGGCCGCGGCCGAGGCGCCGCCGCCCGAGCAGGAAGCGTCGGCCGAGGCGCCCGTCGCGGCATCCCTGCAGATAGACCTGCTGCGCATCGAGCTCGGCTACGGGCTGCTCGCGCTCGCCGCCGGCGAGGCGCCGCGGCTGACCGAGCAGATCCGCAGCCTGCGCAAGACCATCGCGCAGGAGATGGGCTTCGTGCTGCCCGCCGTCCGCATCCAGGACAATCTGCGCCTGGAGCCGGACGAATACGTGGTGCGCGTGAAGGAGATCGAGGCCGGGCGCGGGCGGCTGCGCCCGCCGCTGGTGCTGGCGATAGACCCGTCGGGCAATGTCCCCTCGCTGCCCGGCGAGCGCGTGGCGGAACCGACCTTCGGTCTGCCGGCGCTGTGGATCGAGGAGCAGCACCGCGACGAGGCGCTGGCGCGCGGCTGCACGGTGGTGGACGCCTCGGGCGTGCTGGCCACCCACCTGACCGAGATCGTGCGCGAGAACATGGCCGAGCTTCTGTCGCACGCCGAGACGCAGAAGCTGCTCGACGAACTCCCGCGCGAGCATCAGCGCCTGGTGTCGGACCTGATCCCGGCCAACGCGAGCGTCGGCACGGTGCAGCGCGTGCTGCAGGCGCTGCTGGCCGAGCGAGTCTCGATCCGCGACCTGCCGACCATCCTGGAAGGCATCCAGGAGGCGGCCGCCGCCGGCATACGCTCGGTGCCGGGCACGGTGTCGGTGGTGCGGATGCGGCTGGCGCGGCAGATCAGCGAGGCGGTGCGCGGCGCGGGCGGCTATGTGCCGATGGTGGCGCTGTCGCCGGAGTGGGAGACCGCCCTCGCCGAGAGCATCACCGGCCAGGGCGAGGACCGGCAGCTGGCGATGCCCGCCTCTCGCCTGTCGGAGTTCATGCAGCGCCTGCGCGAGGCGCTGGACGCCGCCGCAGCGGCGGGCGAATCCCCGGTGCTGGTGTGCTCGGGCGCGGTGCGCGCGCATGTCCGCGCGATCGTCGAGCGGTTCCGGCCGGCGACGCCGGTGCTGGCGCAGACGGAAATCCATCCGCGCGCGCGGATCCGCACCGTCGGCGTCGTGTGACATGCGCCTCAAGGTCTTCCGCGCCGCCACCACCGCCGAGGCGCTCGCCGAGATCCGCAGGGAGCTGGGGCCGGATGCGGTGATCCTCGGCATCCGCAGGCAGGGGCGCGGCGTCGAGGTGTCGGCCGCCTGCGAGCCGCCGCTTGACGAGCCGGTGATCGTGGCGCCCTCCCCGCGCCCGACGCCGCTTGCACGCCACAACCTGCCGGCGGCGCTGGCCGCGCGGCTGTCCGCCGAGCGCATCGAGGAGGCGCTGGCCCGCGAGTTCCGCTTTGCCGCCCTGCCGGATGGCACCACGCGCCCGCTGCTGCTGGCCGGCCCGCCGGGTGCGGGCAAGACCCTCACCGCCGGGAAGCTTGCCACCCGCGCGGTGCTGGCCGGTACGCCGCCGCTGCTCGTCACCACCGACGCCAAGCGCGCGGGCGCGGCCGAACAACTCGCCGCCTTCGCGCGCATCCTCGGCCTCACGGTCGCGGTGGCGCAGACGCCGGCGGCGCTCGGCAAGGCGCTGGCCGCCCGCGCGCCCGGCCAGCCGGTGCTGATAGACACCGCCGGCAGCGACCCGTTCGACGCGGCGGAGGCCGCCTTCCTCGTCGCGCTGATTCGCGCCGCCGAGGCAGAGGTGGTCGCCGTGCTGCCTGCCGGCCTCGACGCCGACGAGGCGGCCGAACTCGCCCGCGCCTATGCGCTGCTCGGCAGCCGGCTGCTGGTGCCCACACGGCTCGACCAGGCGCGGCGGCTCGGCTCCGTGCTCGCCGCCGCCTGGGCAGGGCCGCTCGCCTTCGCGGAGGCCGGCTGCGGGCCGGGGCCGGCCGACGGGCTCATCCGCCTGACACCTTCCCTGCTCGCGCGCCGGCTCGCCGGCGAACCGCTGCTGCTCGAGGACAACGCCGCATGAGTGCCTCCCTCGCCACGCTCCCGCTGCCGCTTTCGGCGCCGCCGCGCGGGCGCGTCATCGCCGTCGCCTCGGGCAAGGGCGGCGTCGGCAAGACCTGGTTCGCGATCACGCTGGCGCAGGCGCTGGCCCGGCGCGGGCGGCGCCTGCTGCTGCTGGACGGGGACCTCGGGCTGGCGAATGTGGACGTGCAGCTCGGCCTGTCCCCGGCGCATGACATCGGCGCCGTGCTGTCGGGGCGTGTGCCGCTGCCGCAGGCGGCGCTGCATTTGCCGACGACGGGGTTCGACATCCTGGCCGGGCGATCGGGCTCGGGCAGCCTGGCCGCGCTCGATGCCGCGGCGCTGGATGCCGCGGTGGCGCTGCTGCCGGACGCGGCGCAGCGCTGGCAGGAGGTGGTGGTGGACCTGAGCGCGGGGCTCGAGTCCGCCACCCGGCGCATGGCGGCCGCGGCCGACCTGCTGCTGGTGGTCGCCACCGACGAGCCGACCAGCCTGACCGACGCCTATGCGGTGCTGAAGCTGCACCACCAGGACGCGCCTGGCTCCCCGGTGTCCATCGTGGTGAACCAGGCGCAGGACCTCTCTTCCGGTCGCCACACCTACGAGACACTGGCCCAGGCGGCGCGGCGCTTCCTCCGGCGGGAGGTGCCGCTGGCCGGCATCATCCGCCGCGACCCGAAGGTGAAGGAGGCGATCCGCAGCCAGACGCCGCTGCTGACGCGCCACCCGGCCAGCACCGCGGGACAGGACGTGGAGAGGATCGCGGAGGCGATCTGGAAGGGGCGGCCGGGGGGCTAGAGCGGATCGCACACGGCTGCAAACAGCGGTGTGCGTGAAGATGCTCGTGAACGACGGCTGGAGCGGTTTCCGCTCTTGCGGAAACCGCTCTAGCGGCGGGCGACGAACAGCGCGCCCCTGACCGGCGCGCCGCGCTCCTGGCGCAGCACCGAATCCTCCCGCGCCTCCACCGTGAAGCCGGCGGCCTGCAACAGCGCCGCGACATGCGCGGGCGGATGGCGGTAGCGCAGGCCCTCGCCAAGCGCGACGGCCTCGCCGTCGGCCGCCTCCACGCTGAGGGCGAGCCGCCCGCCGGGGCGCAGCGCAGAAGCCGCGCCCGCGAAGGCAGGCGCGAGATCGCCGAGATAGTTCAGCACATCGGCGGCGAACAGGATGTCGAAGGCCGCCGGGCGGGCGGGCAGGAAGGCCAGCAGATCGGCCTCGTGCAGCGCGGCGTAGAGGCCGCGGGCGCGCGCCGCCTCCAGCATGCGGGGCGAGAGGTCCACCCCTTCGATCCGCGCCGCGAAAGGGGCGAGCACGAGGCCCGAGAGCCCGGTGCCGCAGCCGAGGTCGAGCGCCTCGGCGCGCCCGTCCTTCGGCACGCCCGCCCGTTCCAGCAGCGCGGCGAGCGCCTCGGGCGTCGCGTAGCCGAGCGTGCCGGTCAGGTCGGCGTCGAAGCGCGGCGCGTAGCGGTCGAACAGGTCGCGGACATAGGTGGCCGGGGCGCGGTCGGGCGGCGCCTCGGCGCCGAGGGCGGCGAGCAGGAAGCGCGCCTCGGCGGCGATCGGGCGGTCGCCGGCGGCGGCATCATTCAGCCGCTCCGCGGCGGCGAGCGCGGCGCGGGCGGCGCGCACCGCCTCCTCCCGCTGGCCGAGCTGCCGCAGCGCATGGGCAAGCGCGAGCGGCGGCTCCGGCTCGCCCGGCGAGAGCGCGACGGCGCGGCGGAGCGGCGGCAGCGCCTCGGCCGCGCGGCCGGTGTCGGACAGCGCCTGGCCGAGATTGCGGAGGTTCACCGCATCCTCGGGCCGGAGGCGGGCGGCCTCGGCCAGGAAGCGGAGCGCGTCGGCGGGGCGGCCGGCCTCGGCCAGGGCGGCGCCGTGGGAGGCGAGGAACACCGGGCTGCCGGGCTTGAGCGCCAGGGCCTGGCCGGTGAGCGCCACCGCCTGCGCGGCATCGCCCCGCGCGCGGGCGACGAGGCCGAGCAGGTTCAGCGCATTGGCATCCTGCGGGCGGCGGGCGAGCACGCGGCGATACAGCGCCTCGGCGCCGGCGAGGTCGCCGGCCCGGTGCTTCGCCGCGCCTTCGGTCAGCCAGCGCTCGGCGGGGTCCTGCTTCATGCGCGCGGCTTGGGGCCGCGGGCGGGTGGCGTCAACCAGGCGGGGCTTGAATCCGGGCGGGGATTGTGAGAACAAATATCGAACAAACATCATGCCCATGACCCCGTCCGCGCTCGACCGTCCCGCGCTGCTCGCGGCCCTCCGCGCCCGGATCGCGCGGCTGGAGAGGGGCGCGCCCGGCCCGGCGCCCGCGCCCGTGCCGCTCTGCGAGGCGCTGGAGTCGGCGCTGCCGCAGGGCGGGCTTGCGCGCGGCGGCCTGCATGACCTGACCTTCCCGCCCGAGGAGGCGGCCGGTGCCGCCACCGGCTTCGCCGCCGTGCTGCTCGGCCGCGCGGGCGGCACCGTGTTCTGGATCGCCGAGGAGCCGGACGCCTGGCCGCCTGGCCTCGCGCGCTTCGGGCTCGATCCGGCGCTGCTCGTGCTGGTGCGGGCCAAGGGCGCGGATGCGCTGTGGGCGATGGAGGAGGTTCTGCGCTCCCCCGCCGCTGCCGGCGCTTTGCTGGCGCTGGCGAGGCCGCTCGACCTGACGGCGGAGCGGCGGCTGATGCTGGCGGCGCAGACCGGCGGCGGGATCGGCCTGCTGCTGCGCCCCGAGGCCGAGGAGGCGCCGGGCGTGGCGCTGACCCGCTGGCGTGTGGCGTCGCTCCCCGGGCGCGGCGCCTCGCGGCATGATCTTGGCGATCCGCGCTGGCGGCTCGAGCTGCTGCGCTGCCGCGGCGGGCGGCCGGGGACCTGGGTGCTGTCCTGGTCGGCCTCGGCCGGGGCGCTGCGGGTGGAGGAGGACGCCGGGGACGAGGCCCGGCGCAGACGGGCATGAGGCGCCGCTGCTGCGCCCCGCCGCGGCTGGCCCTGCCGGAGCCTCCGCCGCGACGCGCGCCGCCCTGCGCGATGGCGGAGACGGCCGGGCGCTTGGCCGACCGCCGCATCCTCGCGCTCCACCTGCCGCGCTTCGCCGCCGAGGGCTTCGGCGAAGGCCCGCTGCTGGTCTGGCGCGCCGAGGGGTCGCGCCGCGTCGTCCTCGCCGCCGATGCCGCCGCCGAGGCGCTGGGCGTGCGCCCCGGGCAGATGCTGGCCGACGCGCAGGCCATCGCGCCTGCCGTGCGCGCCGAGGCGGAGACGCCGGACGCCCACGCCGCGCGGCTTGCGGCGCTGGCGCTGTGGGCGCTGCGCTTCACCCCGCTCGCCGCCACCGATCCGCCGGACGGGCTGTTGCTCGACATCACCGGCTGCGCGCATCTGGCGGGCGGGGAGCAGGCGCTGCTGGAACGTGCCGTCGCGGGGCTGGCGGCGCTCGGCCATGCGGCGCAGGGGGCGGTGGCCGGCACGCCGGAGGCCGCGGCGGCGCTGGCCCGCGCGGGGTTCGGCGGCATCGTGCCGGCGGGGGGCGAGGCGGCGGCGCTCGCGCCGCTCTCCCCTCTCCTGCTGCGGCTGCCGGAGGCCACGGTCTCGGCGCTGTCGCGTGTCGGGCTTCGCAGCATCGGCGAGGTTCTGGCGCAGCCGCGCGCGCCGCTCGCCCGCCGCTTCGGCGCGGGGCTGCTGGCGGTGCTGGATGCCGCGACGGGGCGCATCGCCACGCCGATCCGCCCGATCCGCCCGCCGCCCGAGCTTGCCGCCGCGCGCGACTTGGCGGAGCCGATCATCACGCGCGAGGCGATAGATGCCCTGGTCGCGCTGCTGCTGCCGGAGCTCTGCGCCGCGCTGGACCGCGCGGGGCGCGGGCTACGGCGGCTCACGCTGCGGGCGCACCGGGTGGATGGCGCGGTGCAGGAGATCGCCATCGGCGCCGGCGCCGCGACGCGCGATGCGGCGCATCTGTCCCGGCTTCTCGCGCAGCGGCTGGAACGGCTGGAACCGGGCTTCGGCTTCGACCGCCTGGCGCTGCTGGCCGAACGGACGGAGCCGCTCGCGCCCGGGCAGCGGGCGATCGGCGCGGCGGCGGAGGATCTGTCGCCGCTGCTCGACCGTCTCGCGCAGCGCGTGGTGCTGTGGCGCGCGCGGCCGCGGCCCGGCCACTGGCCGGAACGGGCGGTGGAGCGGGTGCCACCGCAGGCGCCCGTCGCCGCCCCGCCCGGCTGGCCCGCGCGCCCGCGCCCGGTGCGCCTGTTGCGCCGCCCCGATCCGGTCGAGGCGATGGCCCTGCTGCCCGACGCGCCGCCGCGACGCCTGTTCTGGCGCGGCGCCTGGCGCAGCGTGGACGCCGCCGAAGGGCCGGAGCGGATCGAGCCGGAATGGTGGCGCGACGCGCCGGGCCGCAGCCCGCGCGACTACTACCGCATCGCCTGCGCGGGCGGCGTGCGGCTCTGGGTCTGCGCCGTCGGGCGCGGCGCGGAACGGCGCTGGTTCGTGCACGGTGTGGATGCGTGAGCGCGCCCCGCTTCGCCGAATGCGGGGCGATGTCGAACTTCTCCTTCCTGGAGGGTGCCTCGCACCCGCATGAGCTGGCGGCGGCGGCGAAGGCGCTCGGCCACGCCGCGCTCGGCATCGCCGACCGCAACACCACCGCGGGGCTCGTGCGCGGGATGCTGGCGGCGGAAGCCGAAGGGCTGCGCTTCCTTCCCGGCTGCCGCGTGTCGCTGACCAATGGCTGCGACTACCTGGTCTGGCCCGCCGACCGCGCCGCCTGGGGGCGGCTGACACGCATGCTGTCGGAGGCCAATCTCGCCTCGCCGCCCGGGGAGTGCCGCATCGCGCGCGAGGCGCTGCTGGCCGCCGCGGAAGGCCAGGCGATGGCGCTGGTGGCGCCGGATGCGCCGGATGCGCGCTTCGCCGAACGGCTTGCGCGCGACGCGGCGGCGCTGCGGCGCCGCCTCGTGCTGCCGTTGTTCTGCGCGGTGGCGCACCGCTTCGCGGGCGATGACCGCAAGCGGCTCGATCGCCTGGCCGCGATGTGCGGCGCCGCCGGCGCGCGGCTCCTGGCCGCAGGCGGCGTGCGCTTCCACGCGCCGGAACGGCGACGCCTGGCGGATGTGCTGGCGGCGATACGCCTCAAGCGCACGGTGGAGGCGCTCGGCGACGAGGCGCTGGCGAATGCGGAGGCGCATCTGAAGCCGCCCGGGGAGATGCTGCGCCTGTTTTCGGGCCACCCCGAGGCGGTGACGGCCTCAGCGGACATCCTCGACGCCTGCCGCTTCTCGCTGCGCGACCTCTGTTACGACTACCCGCGCGAGATCCTGGAACCGGGCCGCAGCGCGCAGGAAACGCTGGAATCCCGCGTCGCCGAGGCCGCCGCGGAACGCTGGCCGGACGGCGTGCCGGAGCGCGTGGCGACGCAGATCGCGCACGAGTTCGAGCTGATCGGCCGCAAGGGCTACGCGCCCTATTTCCTGACGGTGCATGAGATCGTCCGCTTCGCCCGCGCGCGCGGCATCCTCTGCCAGGGGCGCGGGTCGGCGGCGAACTCGGCGGTGTGCTATGCGCTCGGCATCACCGCCGTCGCGCCCGACAAGCACGACCTGCTGTTCGAGCGCTTCATCTCGGACGCGCGCGACGAGCCGCCCGACATAGACGTGGATTTCGAGCACGAGCGCCGCGAGGAGGTGATCCAGCACATCTACGCCCGCTACGGGCGGGATCGCGCGGCGATCTGCGCCACGCTGATCCGCTTTCGCGAGCGCAGCGCGATCCGCGAGGTGGGCAAGGCGCTCGGCCTGTCCGAGGACATCACCGCGGGCCTTGCCAAGGGGGTGTGGGCACCGCGCGGCGAGCGCAGCCTGGATGCGGCGGCGGCGGATCGCGGGCTTGACCCTGCCGCCGACCCGCGGCTTGCCCTGGCGTTGGAGATCGCGGAGGAAATCCAGGATTTCCCGCGCCACCTCGCCACCCATGTCGGCGGCTTCGTCATCACCGACCGGCCGCTGGTGGAACTGGCCGTGGTGCGCCGCGCGGCGATGGAGGATCGCACCACCCTCGAATGGGACAAGGAGGACATCGAGGCGCTGGGCATGCTGAAGGTGGATGTGCTCGGGCTTGGCATGCTCTCCTGCCTGCGGCGCTGCTTCGAGCTTCTCGCGCAGCACAGCGGCCGGCGGATGGGCCTCTCCGACGTGCCGCAGGATGATCCGGCCACCTACGCGATGCTGCGGCGGGGAGATTCCTTGGGCGTGTTCCAGGTGGAAAGCCGCGCGCAGATGAACATGCTGCCGCGCCTCAGGCCCCGCTGCTTCTACGACTTGGTGATCGAGGTGGCGATCGTCCGTCCCGGCCCGATCCAGGGCGACATGGTGCATCCCTATCTCCGGCGGCGGAACGGGCTCGAGCCCGTCACCTACGCAAGCCCGGCGATGGAGCGCGTGCTGAAGCGCACCCTCGGCGTGCCGCTGTTCCAGGAACAGGCGATGCGGATCGCGATCGAGGGCGCGGGCTTCTCGCCCGCCCGGGCGGATGCGCTGCGCCGCGCGATGGCGACGTTCCGCGCGCGCGGCAACCTCGAGGCCTTCGAGGCGGAGTTCATGGGCGGCATGGTGAAGAACGGCCACGACGCCGCCTTCGCGCAGCGTTGCTTCGCCCAGATCCAGGGCTTCGGCACCTACGGCTTCCCGGAGAGCCACGCCGCCTCCTTCGCGCTGCTGGTCTATGTCTCGGCCTGGCTCAAGTGCCACCACCCGGCGGTGTTCGCCGCTGCCCTGATCAACAGCCAGCCGATGGGCTTCTACGCCCCGGCGCAGATCCTCCGCGATGCGCGCGAGCACGGGGTGCGGGTGCGGCCCGTGGACGTGAACGCAAGCAGCTACGACTGCACGCTGGAAGCGGACCCGGGCAGCCGCGGCGGCTTGGCGCTGCGCCTCGGGCTGCGGCTTGTCTCCGGGCTTCCCGAACACGCCGCGCAGGCGGTTGCCGCCACCGCTCCCTTCCGCGACGTGGCCGACCTGATTCGTCGCGCCGGGCTCGATCGCGGCGCGATGGAGCGGCTGGCAGAGGCGGATGCGCTGGCCTCCCTCGGGCTCGACCGGCGCGGCGCGCTGTGGGCAGCACGAGGCGTCGCGGCTCCTGCGCCGCTGCTGGCCGACGCGTGCGAGCCGCCCGCCCGCCTGCCGCGGGCGACCGAGGGCGAGGAGGTGGTGCTGGACCACGCCGCCACCGGCCTGTCCTTGCGCGCGCATCCTCTCTCGCTGTTGCGGCCGCGCCTCACGGCGCTGGGGCTCGCCGACAGCCGCGCGCTCGCCGACGCGCGGCGCGGGCGCTGGCTGCGCCTTCCGGGCCTCGTGCTGGTGCGGCAGCGGCCGGGCAGCGCCAAGGGCGTCGTGTTCTTCACCATCGAGGACGAGTTCGGCGTCGCCAACCTCGTCCTCTACCCCGACATCGCGGAACGCTTCCGCGCCGCCGTCGTCGGCGCGCGGCTGGTGGTGGCGGAAGGCCGCGCGGAGCGCGTGGAGGAGGCCGAGGTGCCGATCCTGCACCTGATCGTGCGGCGGCTCGCCGACCGTTCGGACCTGCTGGACGGGCTGCACCTGCTGGACGGGCGCGGGCTGAACCCGACCCTCTCCCGCGCCGACGAGGTGAACCGCCCGACGCGCGACGCCCGCCGCGGCCGCGCCTGCCACCCGCCCGAGCCCGACCTGTTCGGCGGCAGCCGCGACTGGCGCTGACGCGGCGCCGCCGCGCGCGATCCGCGCACGCCAAGCCGCGGCGCGGAGCGCGTCACACCGCCGCCAGTGCCCACAGATAGGCGCCGTAGAGCGCCAGCATCGCCGCGCCCTCCCGCCGCCCGATCCGCCAGCCGCTGCGCCCGAACAGCAGCAGCAGAAGCGAGACGCCGACCATCACCGGCATGTCGAACCACAGCAGCTGCGGCGCCGCCGCGACCGGCGCGATCGCCGAGGTGACGCCGCCGATCACCAGGATGTTCAGGATGTTCGAGCCGATGACGTTGCCGAGCGCGACATCCGCATGGCGGCGGATCGCGGCGATCAGAGACGTCACCAGTTCCGGCAGAGAGGTGCCGACGGCGACGATGGTGAGCCCCACCACCTCCTCCGGCACGCCGAAGCCCTGCGCCAGCCCGACCGCGCCCTCCACCAGCAGCCGGCCGCCGAACACGATGACCAAGAGGCCGATGGCGAAGAACGCCACCGGCTTCGCCAGCCCCGACAGGCGGTGCAGGCGGCTCGGGTCCACCTCCTCGAAGGCGGCGGCCTTGTCGAACACCGCGCCGTGGTCGGCGGCGGCGCGTCGCTCGCCGGCGATGGTCGCCCAGAAATACGCGACAGCCGCGAGCAGCACGGCCACGCCGACGATGCGGTCGAGGCCCCACAGCCAGGCCAGCGCCGTGTAGCCCGCCGAGACCGCCACCATCACCACCCCGTCCCGGAGCAGCGCGCGCGAGGCGACGGCCACCGGGAACACCAGCGCCGACAGCCCGAGGATCAGCAGGATGTTGGCGATGTTGGAGCCGACGATGTTGCCGATCGCGATGCCGCCCGCCCCCGACAGCGCCGCCTGCACGCTGACCGCGAGTTCCGGCGCCGAGGTGCCGAGGGCGACCACCGTCAGCCCGATCAGCAGCGGCGAGACGCCAAGGCGTTCCGCAAGCCCGACGGCGCCGCGCACCAGCACCTCGCCGCCGCCGATCAGCAGCGCGAGGCCGAGCAGAAGCGACAGGACGACCGACACATCCATCCCGACCCGGACCCCCAAGTCTGGTCCGGCGGCGCGGCGCAATGCCGCGCGAACCCCAGACACCCGTCGGGCGAGATGAGACGCGGCACGCCCGGCCGCAAGCCGCTCAGCGCGCGAGCAGCCGCCGCATCGTCCGCAGCAACTCGCCCGGATCATAGGGCTTCGGCAGCACCGGACGCCCGACATGCGCGGGCGGCACGCCAGAGGCGCCGTAGCCCGAGCAGATCAGGAACAGCACGCCCTCGGCGGCCAGCCGGTCGGCGACCGGCGCGCTCGTCTCGCCGCCGAGATTGAGGTCGAGCACGGCGCCGGCCGGGCGCTCGGCGTCCAGCACCGCCATCGCCTCGGCCACCGTCGCCGCGGGGCCGAGCACCTTGAAGCCGGCGTCATTCAGCGTGTCCTCGATCAGCATCGCGACCATCGCCTCGTCCTCGACGACCAGGATGCGCGCGCCGCGGCTCATGGCGGCGCGGCCGCGGCGCGGAAGCGGATCTCCGCCTCGAAGCCCTCGGGCAGATAGGTGACGGCGACGGTGCTGCCGGGGCCGAGTTCGCCCGGCAGGCCGCGCTGCAACAGGCGCGTGCCGAAGCCCTGGTGCTCGGGCGGCTTCGGCGGCGGGCCGCCGCGTTCCGCCCAATGGAGGCGCACGCCCTGCTCCGGCTCGCTGGTCCAGGCGAGCAGGACGCGGCCGGCCGGCACCGTCAGCGACCCGTGCTTCAGCGCGTTGGTCGCGAGTTCATGCAGGCCGAGCGACAGGCCGAGCACCGCCTTCGGCGGCAGCCAGACAGGCGGGCCGCCCTCGACCTCGATCCGCGGCTTCGCGCCCGGCTCGGCGGAGCGCCAAGGCGAGAGGGCGGCGGCCACCACCTCGTCCAGCATCGCACCGCTCCAGGTGCGGGCGGTCAGGATGTCGTGCGCGCGGGAGAGGGCGAGGAGACGCGCCTGGAACTCGGCCAGGAAGCGGCGCAGCGGATCGGACGGGGTGGCGAGGCTGCGCGCCGTCTGCAGGGCGAGGGACTGCACGGTGGCGAGGGTGTTCTTCACCCGGTGGTTGAGTTCCGCGATCAGCAGGGTCTGGCGTTCCTCCGCCTGCTTGGCGGCGGTGACGTCGCGCGCGAAGCCGCCGCGGCGGGCGATGCGCCCGGCAGCGTCGAGCACCGGGAAGCCGATCTCGCGGATCCAGCGCTCCTGCCCGTCGGCGCGGAGGATGCGGTATTCGCAGTCGAAACCGGCGAAGGGCGCGTCGCTCCCCTCGCCCCGCGCCTCGGCGACGCGGGCGCGGTCGTCGGCGTGGATGCTGGCCGCCCAGAGGCCGGGGTTGGCCAGCAGCTCGCCGCGGCTCGCGCCCCAGATCCGCTCGAACGCGGGGCTCACGTAGTCGTAGCGGCGGCCCGGGCCGTCGGCGATCCACAGCACGTCGGGGCTGGCTTCGGCGAAGCGGCGGAAGCGTTCCTCGGAGGCGGCGAGCGCCTCGGCGGCGGCGACCGCCGCCTGGCGGGCCGCGGCCTCCGCCATCACCTGGTTCTCGAGCGCGAAGCGCGCGGCGATCAGGTCGGTCACGTCGGTCGCGGCGCCGATCCAGCGGGTGATGCGGCCGCCCGGCTCGCGCGCCGGCAGGGCCTGGGCGGCGAACCAGCGCCACTCGCCACCAGCGCCGCGCAGCCGGTACTCGGACACGAAGGGCTCGCCCGAGGCGAGGGCACGGGTCCAGGCGGCGCGGGCCTGGTCGCGGTCCTCCGGGTGGGTGGCGGCGCCGCCGGGCGCCGCCTCGGAGGGGACGGACAGGCCGGTGAACTCGGCGAAGCGCGGGTTGACGTAGTCGATCGCGCCCTCGGGCGCGGCCGACCAGACGATCTGCGGCACCGCCTCGGCCAGGGTGCGGAAGCGGAGTTCGCTCTCCCGCAGCGCATCGGCGGCGCGGCGCTCCTCCGACAGGTCGGTGACGGCGACGACGGTGGCGCGCGCGCCGCCGGCGGAGGCGGGCAGCGGCGCGGCGGCGAAGCGCAGCAGCACGTCCTCGCCGCCGCGGCGCCGTATCCAGGTCTCGCCGCGGGCCGAACCGTCGGCGGCGAGCGCCTCGGCCAGCGCCGCGGTGCGCAGATCGGCCGCCAGCGCGCGCCCGGCGTCGAGCGGTTCGCCGAGCAGCTCGGCGGCGTGGCGGTTGGCGAACTCGAGCCTGCCATCGGCGCAAACCAGCAGCACGCCGATCGGCAGATGGTCCAGCACCGCCTGCAGCCGCGCCTGGCCGGCGCGCAGCGCCTCCTCGAGAGCGCGGGCCTGGGTGACGTCGCGCAGGAACAGGGTGATGCCGTCGGCGTCGCGCAGCGCCTCGGCCTCGATCCAGCGGCCCTGGTCGGTGTCGAAGCCGGTGGCGCGGGCGCGGCCGCCCGCCGTCGTCACCTTCTCGACCAGCCCCGGCACCGGGCCGGCGGGCCAGAGCTCCGCCGCCGGGCGTCCGGCGGGCCGGCTGCCGGCCGGCAGCATCGCCGCCGCCTGGCGGTTCAGGTAGATCACCTTGCCGCCGCCATCGAGGGCGAGCACGGCGTCGCCCGTCGTCGCCAGCACCATCTCGAGCCGCGCGGCGAGCGCGAGGCGCTCCGCCTCGCGCGCGAGGCGTTCCCCGGCGGCGCGGGCCAGCGTCTCGGCCAGCGCGTCCACCTCGCCGACGCCGCTGCCGGCGGGCGGCACCGCCTGGTCGCCGCGGGCGAAGGCGCGCGCCGCCCGCTCCACCTCGGCGATCGGGCCGCCGAGACGCCGCGCGGCATGCAACGCGATGAGCAGGCTGGTGCCGAACAGCACGCCGCCGCCCGACAGCAGCAGGGTGACGACATTGGCCTCGAGCGGGGCGGCGACGGCCGCCTCCGGCATGGCGGCGACGGCGAAGAAGCCGCCGCCCCCCGGCAGCGGGGTGAGGGCGAAGCGCCAGGACCGGCCGTCCGGCCCGCCGCCCGTCAGCGTCGCGCCCTCGGCGCGCAGCAGGTCGGGGCGGTTCGCGGCGAGATCGGCGAACAGCGCCGAGAGCGACTCGGCGAAGCCAGCGTCGCCGGCCAGCACCTGCCCCTCGGGCCCGATCACCGTCGCAAGCCAGGCGCGGCTGGCCGGCGGCGGCAAGGCGACCTCGCCGTCGCGCGTCTGCGCCGCGACCAGGGCCGAGGCCTCGCGCAGGCCGCGCAGGCGCTCGCTGGTGACAGCCGCCGCGCCTTCCAGCGCCGCGAGCCACGCCAGCGCGAAGGCCGGGACCACGGCGAGCATCACGAACAGCACGAGATGGACGCGGATGGACATGCCGCGCCTGCGCGGCGCCGACACCGGCGCAGGGACGCTTCGCACCGCCGATGACAGGCTGCCGTCCAACGCCGTCCTCCGCCCGCGCCAGCGGGAAGCCTAGCGCATTCCGGGCCGCGCGTTCACCCGGGAACGCGCGGGCCCGCGATCACGCCCGTGCGATCTCGGCGGCGAGCGAGCGGTCGGCGTTGCGGGGCGCGGGCGCGGGCATCCTCTGGATGCCGGTCACCTGCCGGCCCCAGCCGGCGACGCCGGGCACAAGGCGCCGGTCGCGCTGCACGAAGCGCCCGCGCACCAGGGTGTGCACGGGGACGCCCTGCACCTCCACGCCCTCAAAGGGGGTGATCTTCCCGCGCGAGTGCAGCTTGGCGGCGCGGATCGTCTCGCGCCGCGCCAGATCCACCACCGCGATGTCGGCATGCGCGCCGGGCTCGATGCGGCCCTTCCTGGGCGCGAGGCCGAAGGCGCGGGCCGGGGCCTCGGCCGAGGCGCGGACGTACTGTTCCAGCGTGAGCCGCCCGGCGGCCACCTGCGTCAGCATCAGGGGCATCTGCGTCTCGACCCCGGGGAAGCCGCAATCCGCCTCCCAGATGATGTCCTTGATCTTCTCCTCCGGCAGGTGCGGCGCGTGGTCGGTGGCGATCATGTCCACGACGCCCGAGCGCAGCGCGTCCCAGATCGCGGCGCTGTCGTCGGCCTCGCGCACCGGGGGGTTGACGCGGATGATGCTGCCGAGGCGGGCGTAGTCCCGGCTGTCCAGAAGCAGGTAGCAGGGGCAGGTCTCGCCGGTGATGTCCACGCCGCGCGCCTTGGCCTCGGCCAGCGGGCGGAGTTCCGCGCCCGAGGAGATGTGCAGCACATGGATGCGGGCGCCGGTCCATTCCGCCAGCAAGGCCGCGCGGGAGACGGCCTCCACCGCCACCACGTCCGGCCGCGCGGCGATGTGGGCGAGCGGGTCGTTGCGCCCCGCCGCGCGCAGCCTCTCCTGCCGCCAGGCCATGATGGAGGCGGTTTCCGCATGCAGCGAGATGCGGTGGCCGTGGCGGGCCAGGATCTCGAAGGCCTCCAGCATCGCGCCCGTGGAGGGCGAGGGCAGATTGCCGAAGGTGTTGCCCATGAAGCACTTGAAGGCGTTGGCGCCGGCGGCGACCAGGCCTTCGAGTTCGCCGACATTGTCCTCGGCCAGCAGGCCGTAGAGGCCGAAATCCACGCAGGCCTTCGCGTGCGCCAGCGCCGACTTCTGCGCGAGTTCGGCGGCGCTGCGCGTCGGCGGATGGGTGTTCGGCATCTCGAACACCGTGGTCGTGCCGCCCATCGCCGCGGCTTCCGTGCCGGTCCGCCAGTCCTCCTTGTGGGTGTAGCCGGGCTCGCGGAAATGCACATGCACGTCGATGGCGCCGGGCAGGATGTGCTTGCCCGTGACGTCCACGCGCTCCTTGGCGGGCGCGTCGGAGCCTGGCGGCAGCAGGGCGGCGATCTCCTCGCCGGTGATCGCGACATCGGCGGCGAAGCGGCCCGCGCCATGCACGACGGTGCCGCCGGAGAGGATCAGGTCATAGGTCATCACAGCATCGCCCATCCGCCATCCACGGGAAGATCCACGCCGGTGATCTGCCGCGACACGTCGGAGGCCAGGAACAGGCAGGCATTCGCCACGTCCTGGTCGGTGGTGATGCGACGCAGCGCGTATTCGGCGGCGTGGCGCTCGGCCGCTTCCTCTTCCGTGATGCCAAGGCGGGCGGCCATCTCGCGGCACACCTTTTCCCTGAAGCGCGGGCCGTCCACCATGCCGGGCGCGACGGTGTTGACGTTGATGCCATGCGGCCCGAGTTCGAGGGCGAAGGACTTGGTGATGCCGCGCAGGCCCCACTTGCTGGCCGAATAGGCCATGCGCCCGGCGCGGCCGCGCATGCCGAAGGTGCCGCCGACATTGACGATCTTGCCCGAGCGGCGGCGGATCATCGCCGGCGCCACCGCGCGGATCATGTGGAACGGCCCCTGCATGTTGAGGGTGACGATCTCCTCGAACTCCTCCGGTGTCGTCTCCGCGCCGGTCTTGCCGATGGGGCCGGAGCCGCCAGCGATGTTGACCAGGATGTCCGGCGGCCCGAGCGCCGCCGTCGCCTCGGCCACGGCGCCTTCGCAGGCGGCGGCGTCGGTGACGTCGCAGGCGATCACCGCGACCTTCACGCCGAGGCCGCGCGCCTGTTCGGCGACGGGGGCGATGGCGGCGGTGTCGCGGCCGATCAGGCCGAGATTCGCGCCCTCCTCGGCGAAGGCGAGGGTGATGGCCGCGCCCATGCCTTTCGCCGGGCCGGTCAGCAGCGCGACCTTCCCTTGCAGTCCGAGATTCATGCTGCCTCCAGGCATCCGGTGATGACGGCGCGATAGAGCCGCGCCAGCGCGCGCAGCTCCTCGACGGGCGTGCATTCGTCGGCCTTGTGCATCGTGGTGCCGACGGCGCCGAGTTCCGCCACGGGGCAGATTCGGGCGAGGAACCGCGCATCCGAGGTGCCGCCGCCGGTGTCGAGCCGCGGATCGAGGCCGGTGGTGACGCGCACGGCGCGGCGCAGCGCGTCCACGAAGGGGCCGGGGCGGGTGACGAAGGCGTTGGCGTTGCTCTCGCAGGCCAACTCGTAGCGCGCGCCGGCCCGATCCAGCGCCGCGCGCAGCAGCACTTCCAGCGACGCCGCGTCGTGCAGGTCGTTGAACCGGATGTTGAGCCGTGCGGCGGCCGCGGCCGGGATCACGTTGGTCGCGGCGTTCGGCGCCTCGAGGCTCGTCACCTGCAGCGAGGAGGGCGGGAACCACTCGGTGCCGGCATCGAGCGGCTCGGCCGTCAGCCCGGCCAGCACGCGGAGAAGGCGATGGATCGGATTGTCGGCGCGGTCGGGATAGGCGACATGGCCCTGCACGCCGTGGACGCGCAGCGTCGCGTTCAGGCTGCCGCGACGGCCGATCTTGATGGTGTCGCCGAGTACTGCGACCGAGGTGGGTTCGCCGACCAGCGCCATGTCGGGGATGTCGCCCCGTTCGCGCAGCCACTCCACCACGCGCACGGTGCCGTCCACCGCCGGGCCTTCCTCGTCGCCCGTGATCAGGAAGGAAATGCGGCCGGGGTGGCGCTCCGGCAGGGCGGCGACGAAGGCGGCGATCGCGCCTTTCATGTCCACCGCACCCCGGCCGTAGAGCACGCCGTCGCGCTCCTCGGCGGCGAAGGGGTCGGTGGTCCAGGCGGCATCGCCCGGCGGCACCACGTCGGTGTGGCCGGCGAAGCAGAGATGCGGGCGGCCCTCGCCCCGCGTCGCCCACAAATTTCCGATGCCGTTGAAGGGCAGCAGGGTGCAGCGGAAGCCGCGCTGTTCGAGCCAGCCGGCGACGAGCGCCAGCGCCCCGTCATCGGCCGGTGTCACCGACCGGCAGCGGATCAGCGCCTTGGCGAGCGGCAGCGGGTCCTGCACGCTCGTTCAGTCCCGCAGCAGCTCGTTGATCGCGGTCTTGGCGCGGGTCTGCGCGTCCACGCGCTTCACGATCACCGCGCAGTAAAGCGACGGGCCCGGCGTGCCGTCCGGCAGCGCGCGCCCCGGCAGGCTGCCCGGCACCACGACCGAATAGGCCGGCACGCGGCCCTGGAACACCTCGCCCGTCGCGCGGTCGATGATCTTCGTCGAGGCGCCGAGGAACACGCCCATGGACAGCACCGCGCCGCGGCCGACGATCACGCCTTCCGCCACCTCGCTTCGGGCGCCGATGAAGCAGTCGTCCTCGATGACGACCGGGTTCGCCTGCAACGGCTCCAGCACGCCGCCGATGCCGGCGCCGCCGGAGATGTGGCAGTTGGCGCCGATCTGCGCGCAGGAGCCGATCGTCGCCCAGGTGTCCACCATGGTCCCCGCCCCGACATAAGCGCCGACATTCACGAAGCAGGGCATCAGCACGACGTTCGGCGCGATGTAGGCGGAGCGGCGGACGATCGCGCCCGGCACGGCGCGGAAGCCCGCGGCCTGGAAGCGTGCGGCCGACCAGCCCTGCCACTTCAGCGGCACCTTGTCCCAGGCGCCGGCGCCCTCCTGCGGGCGCAGCGTGTTGTCCTCCAGCCGGAAGGAGAGCAGCACCGCCTGTTTCAGCCATTGGTTGACCCGCCAGCCGCCCGCCCCGTCCGGCTCGGCCACCCGCGCGGCGCCGGAATCGAGCAGGTCGAGCGCCGCGGCCACCGCGTCGCGGTCGGCGCCGGCGGTGGCGGGGGTGATGGTGGCGCGCCGCTCCCAGAGGTCGGCGATGCGCGCTTCGAGGTCGCCCGGGGCCATGCTGCCCAACTCCCTTGCTGTCCGGCCGGGGGGCCCTATCGGCAGGCCGGGGGGAAGTCAACGCGGCGCGCTAACGCGGCGTTCATGGATCGGCCGCAGGATGGCGGCATGTGGCCGCCCTTCCCGCCGCCCGCGGTTGCCCGCGCACCCGACGGACCAGAGTCACGCCTGCCGCCCCTGGCCGGCGTCGCCGCGGGGGATGGGCGCAGCGGGCGTGCCTCGCGTCGGTGCGATTGCCTGCCGGCGGACGCCTTCGCGGCGTTTCTCGACTCGCGGCCGCGCGGGCGGTCGGGGGGCGCGCTCATCGTCCTGCGCCTGCGGCAGGCAGGCGCGGCGGCGCTGGATGCGCTGGCCGAAGCGAGCCTGCGTGCCGTGCGCCCGGGCGACCGGGTGGGCCGCGCCGGCGCGGCGGCGCTTGCGATCTGGCTGGAAGGCCTGCCGTCCGCGCTGGCCGAACCGCGCGCCGAGCGTCTGCGCCTCGGCCTGCAGCGGCAGGGCCTGCGCGACTTCGACCTGATCGCCCTTCCGGTCGCCGCCAATGACGGGCGGGACACGGCAGCGCTGCTGCGCCTGGCCGCCGAGCGCATCGGCAGCCTGGAGCACGCGCCGTCGTGACCCCGCAGCCCGCTGGCGGCCAGGATCGCCATGGCATGACGGACATCCGCCACATCGCCCGCTACGGCGCGGACGCCGAGCGCGCGGCCCTGGCCGGCCGGCCGGATACGCCGCCGGAACTGCTGTTCTTCCTGGGGGCGGACCGTTGTCCGGCCGTCCGCGCCCGCGTCGCCGCGAACCGCGGAACGCCGCCGCAGGCCGACCGCGTCCTGGCCCGTGACGAGGACCCCTCGGTGCGGGAAGTGCTGGCGCGGCGCATCGCCGCGCTTGCCCCTGGCCTCGGACCGGAGGCGACCGACCGGCTGCGGCGGATGGCCTGGGAAACCCTGTGCCTGCTGGCGGAGGACGCGGTGGCGACGGTCCGCGCGGCCATCGCCGAGACGCTGGCCGACATGCCCGATGCGCCGCGCGATCTGGTGCTGCGGCTGGCGCGCGACACCGCGGCCCCGGTGGCCGAACCGGTCATCCGCCTCTCGCCGCTGCTGACGGATGCCGACCTGCTGGCGCTGATCGTGACGCCGCCGGCCGGCTTCACGCGGCGCGCCGTCGCCGGGCGCGTCGGGCTGTCCGCGCCGCTGGCGGACGAACTGGCGCGCCTGGCGGACGACGCGGCGATCACCGCGCTGCTGGAGAACAGCTCCGCCGAGATCCGCGACCGCACGCTCGACCACCTGATCGCCCGCGCGCGGGAGCGGCTGGACTGGCAGGGAGCGCTGGTCCGTCGCCCGCTGCTGTCGCCTGCGGCCGCCGCGGCCCTCGCCGCGATCGTCGCCGACGAATGGGCCGCCGTGCTGGCCGAGCGTGCGGAGCTCGATCCGCAGGCGGCGGCCGAATTGCGGGCCCGCCTCGCCTGCCGGGCGGCGCGCGACGCTGCGCGGCCCGCACAGACGCAGGGCGGCAGCGACGGCGCCGAGCAGGCCTTCCTCGCCGCGGCGGCGCGGCAGGATGCGGAGGGCTGCATCACGATGCTCGCCGCCCGCGCGGGGCTGGACCCGGCGCTTGTGCGGCGCGCGGCGCGGCTGCGGAGCGCCAAGGCCCTGCTCAGCATCGCCTGGCGCGCCGGATTCAGTCCAGCGGTCGCGTTGCCGGTGCAGACGGCGGTGGCCGGCCTGCCGCCCGAGAGCGCGCTTCGCCCGGCCGGGCCGCAAGGCTGGCCGCTGTCGCCCGAGGAGATGCGCTGGCAGCTGCAGCTGCTGACCGGCGCGTCCTGACCGCTCGACAATCTGCCCCGAATGGGGGAAGCGCAGGAGGGCCGACGCCGAATCGGTTGCCGCGGGGCGCGCGCGTCGTGTAGCGTCCGGCTGGAAAAGGCGAACATAGCATGAACGATTTGTTCCGGGACGCTGCGGGTCAGCGCGCCGCCTCCTACTCCGCGGCCGATATCGAGGTGCTGGAAGGGCTGGAACCGGTCCGGCGCCGCCCCGGCATGTATATCGGCGGCACCGACGAGGCGGCGCTGCACCACCTGGCCGCCGAGATCCTGGACAATGCGATGGACGAGGCGGTGGCCGGCCACGCCGACCGCATCGAGGTGACGCTGGAGGCGGCCGACCGCATCAGCATCCGCGACAACGGGCGGGGGATCCCGGTGGATCCGCACCCGAAGTTCCCGAAGCGCTCGGCGCTGGAGGTGATCTTCACCACGCTGCATTCGGGCGGCAAATTCTCGGGCAAGGCCTATGCGACCTCGGGCGGGCTGCACGGCGTCGGCTCCTCGGTGGTGAACGCGCTGTCCTCGCGGCTCGAGGTCGAGGTCGCGCGCGAGCGCATGCTGCACTGCATGGCCTTCGAGCGCGGCAAGCCGGTCGGCAGGCTGAAGACGACCGGCCCGGTGCAGAACCGCCGCGGCACGCTGATCCGCTTCACGCCCGACCCGGAGATCTTCGGCCCGCTGCGCTTCTCGCCCGCGCGGCTGTTCCGGCTGTGCCGCTCCAAAGCCTATCTGCACAAGGGCGTCACGATCCGCTGGTCCTGCGACCCCTCGCTGATCCGCGACGACACGCCGGCGGAGGCGTCGCTGCACTTCCCGGGCGGGCTTGCCGACTTCCTGCAGGCGACGGTCGCGGAGCAGGCGACGGTGATCCCAACGCCCTGGGCCGGCGAGGCGCCGCTTGGCGACGGCGCCGGCCGCGTCGAATGGGCGATCACCTGGGTCGAGGAGGGCGAGGGCTTCCTCAACACCTACGCCAACACCATCCCGACGCCGCAGGGCGGCACGCATGAGGCGGGGCTGCGCGCGGCGCTGGTCAAGGGCCTGCGCGCCTATGGCGAGTTGAAGAAGGAGCGGCGCGCCGGCCAGATCACCGCCGAGGACGTGATGGGCCAGATGGCCGGCATGCTCTCGGTGTTCCTGCGCGACCCGCAGTTCCAGGGCCAGACCAAGGACCGGCTGACCAGCCCCGAGGCGGCGCGGCAGGTGGAGGCGGCGGTGCGCGACCCGTTCGACCACTGGCTGGCCGCCGACCCGGCCGCGGCCGACCGGCTGCTCGCCTTCGCGATCGAACGCGCCGAGCTCCGCGCCCGCCGCAAGGCCGAGAAGGACACGCCCCGCAAGAGCGCGACGCGCAAGCTTCGCCTGCCCGGCAAGCTCGCCGACTGCGCGCGCGAGGCGGCCGAAGGCACCGAGCTTTTCCTGGTGGAGGGCGATTCCGCCGGCGGCTCCGCCAAGCAGGCGCGCGACCGCGAGACCCAGGCGGTGCTGCCGCTGCGCGGCAAGATCCTGAACGTCGCCAGCGCCAGCGCCGACAAGCTGCGGCAGAACCAGGAGCTGAAGGACCTGGTGGAGGCGCTCGGCTGCGGCGTCGGCGAGCGGTTCGACCTCGCGCGGCTGCGCTACGGCCGCGTCGTCATCATGACGGATGCCGACGTGGACGGCGCACATATCGCGGCGCTGCTGATGACCTTCTTCGCGCGCGAGATGCCGGGGCTGATCCGCGCCGGGCGCCTGTTCCTGGCGCAGCCGCCGCTCTATCGCCTGCAGGCCGGCGGGCGCAGCGCCTATGCCCGCGACGACGCCGACCTGCCGCGGCTGCGGGCCGCGCAGTTCAAGCCGGGACAGAAGATCGAGGTCAGCCGCTTCAAGGGCCTGGGCGAGATGCCGCCCGCCGTGCTGCGCGAGACGACGATGGACCCGAAACGCCGCACCCTGCTGCGGGTGGTGCTGGCGGCGGAGGAACGGGCCGCCGCAGAGAGCCTGATCGAGCAGCTGATGGGGAAGAAGCCGGAACTCCGCTTCGCCTTCATCCAGGAGAATGCGGCGCAGTTGGAGGCGGAGGCGCTGGACGCGTGAGCGCCGCCACGCACTCGGCGAAGGCGGTCAGGTCGCTCCACATGGCGCCCGCCTGCGCGTCGCGCACCACCAGCACGCCGCCGGCGGCGCGGATGCCGCCGTCGATCATCAGGTTGTCGGCCAGGCCGAAATCTTCCAGCGCCAGCCCGTCCGCGTCGCGCCAGCGGCCGTCCGGGCCACGCGCCGCACCCGGCAGCGCCAGGCTGCGCGCGAGGAACGGCGCGGCGGTGTTGGAATAGCCGGCGAGCCGGCGGTCGAGCGCGCGCATGAAGCCGAGTTCGTACACCGTCCCGGCGTCGGCGGAGGGGCTGCGGAACGGCGTCAGGTTGGCGACGACCGCGTCGCAGCCGCGCATGTGGGCCTCGTTCCTGAGGTAGATCGAGAACCAGCGGGGCAGCGTGTCGTCATCGGCGTGGTCCCGGTGCAGGTCGGTCGGGAACACGCCCTCCGCGCCATGCGCGGCGCAGATCGCCTTCTTCGCCTCGGCGATGCGCCCGGCGTCCGGCAGGAAGACGTCGGGGCCCGCGAGGTAGATCCGCATCCGCCGCGGCTATTCCGCCGCGTCGCGCGCGCGTGGCGCGGGAACGGCGTGCGACTTCGGCTTCGCCTTGCGCTTCAGCTCCATCAGCTCCGCCATCTCGCGCGCGGTGTTGCGCAGCAGCGCGTCCTTGCCGGCGTAGTACTGCACCGGGCAGGGCGTGTCCTTCACGCCGTAGATCGCGGCGGCGCGCTGCGCGAAGGACGGTTCGGTCAGGTGCAGGCGGGCGAAGGCCACGAGATCGGCGCGGCCCGCGGCCAGGATGGTGTTCGCCTGGTCGGCGTTCGAGATGTTGCCCACGCACATGGTCGCGATGCCGGCCTCGTTGCGGATCATGTCGGCCCAGGGCACCTGGTACATGCGGCCGAACATCGGCGCGGCGTCATGCACCGTCTGGCCGGTGGAGACGTCGATCAGGTCGGCGCCGGCGGCGGCGAAGGCGCGGGCGATGGCGAGCGTGTCCTCGTCGGAGATGCCGCCGTCCTTCCAGTCGGTGGCGGAGATGCGGACGCTCATCGGCTTGTCGGCGGGCCAGACGGCGCGGATCGCGTCGAAGACCTCGAGCGGGTAGCGCAGCCGGTTCTGCACGCTGCCGCCATACGCGTCGCTGCGCGTGTTGGTGAGCGGCGAGAGGAAGGAGGCCAGCAGGTAGCCGTGCGCGCAGTGCAGCTCCAGCATGTCGAAGCCGGCCGCGTCGCCCCGCCGCGCGGCGGCGACGAAATCGGCCTTCACCCGGTCCATGTCGGCGCGGTCCATCGCCTTCGGCACCTGGCTGTGCGGGAAGTAGGGGATGGCGGAAGCCGAGATCAGCGGCCAGCCGCCCTCGGGCAGAGGCTGGTCCATGCCCTCCCACATCAGCTTGGTCGCGCCCTTGCGGCCCGCGTGGCCGAGCTGCAGGCAGAGCTTCGCGCCGCCGTTCTGCTTCGCGAAGCGCACGATGCGGGCCCAGGCCTCCTGCTGCGCGTCGTTCCACAGGCCGGCGCAGCCATGCGTGATGCGCGCGTCGGGCGAGGGGCACACCATCTCGGTGAACATCAGCCCCGCGCCGCCGACGGCGCGTGCGCCATAGTGGACGAGGTGCCAGTCGGTCGGCATGCCGTCCTCGGCGCTGTACTGGCACATCGGCGAGACCACAATGCGGTTGGCAAGCTCCATCCCGCGCAGGCGGAAAGGCTGGAACAGCGGCGGCTTGTCGGGGCTGGCGGGAAGCCCGGCGGCGATCGCCTGCTCGGCGAACACGCGCTGCGTCGCCTCGACGAAACCGGGCTCCCGCAGCATCAGGTTGTCCCAGGTGATGGCCTTGGAGCGCGTCATCACGCCGAAGGCGAAGCGCGTCGGGTCCATGTGCCAGAAGCGCTTCACATGCTCGAACCAGACGAGCGAGACGTCGGCGGCGTGCTGCGTCTTCTCCACGTCCTCGCGGCGGCCGGTCTCGAAGCGGGCGAGGCAGTCCTTCACGCTGCCGCCGGACTTGAAGGCCGCATGCAGCGCGATCGAATCCTCCATCGCCAGCTTGGTGCCGGAGCCGATCGAGAAATGCGCGGTGGCCTTCGCGTCGCCGAGCAGGACGATGTTGTCCTTCACCCAGCGCTCGCAGCGCATCATCGGGAACTGGCGCCACAAGCTCCGGTTGGTGATGAGGCGATGGCCCCCAAGCTCCTCGGCGAAGACGCCTTCGAGGTAGCGCGCGGTCTCCGCCTCGTTCATCTCGCCGCAGCCGGAGCGGGCGAAGGTCTCGGGGTCGGTCTCGATCACCCAGGTCGAGGCGCCGGCCTCGTACTGGTAGCAATGCGCGATCCAGATGCCCTCGGGCCGTTCCTTGAAGAAGAAGGTGAAGGCGTCGAACGGGCGCGTCGAGCCGAGCCAGACGAAGCGGTTCGGGCGAAGGTCCACCTGTGGCTTGAAGTGGTCCACGAAGCGGTTGCGGATGGCGCTGTTGATGCCGTCCGAGCCGACGATCAGGTCGGCGTCGGGGAAGTCCTCGGGCGAGGCTTCGCGGCGGAACTCCAGCTCCACCCCGAGTTCGCGCGCCCGGTCCTGCAGCAGCAGCAGCAGCGTGCGGCGCGAGCAGCCGCAGAAGCCGTTGCCGCCGATGCGGTGCACGCCGCGCTTGTGGTGGATCTCGATGTCGTCCCAGTAGGCGAAGGCGTCGGTGATGCGGCGGTAGGAGGGTTCGTCGGCGGCCTCGAAGGTCGCGAGCGTCTGGTCGCTGAACACGACGCCGAAGCCGAAGGTGTCGTCGGCGCGGTTGCGCTCGACCACCGTGATGCGGTGCTGCGGAAAGTCCCGCTTCATCAGGATGGCGAAATAGAGCCCGGCGGGGCCGCCGCCGATCACCGCGATGCGCATGGGCGCCTCCTGCTGCATGGCATGTAGTTTAGGCTTGAAGCATCTTCTCCGCAATGGTTAACTGAGCCGCGATGGCATCAGGGCTTCAAGGGCGCCGCGCGCTCGTGACCGGTGGCGGGACCGGCATCGGGCTCGCCTGCGCGGCCGCGCTCGCGGCGGCAGGCGCTCGCGTGACCGTGTTCGGGCGGCGGGAGGCGCCGTTGCGCGCCGCCGTGGATTCCGGGCGCGCGCATGACGTGATGGTGGGCGATGTGCGGTCGCCGAAGACGACACGCGATGTCGAGATCCTGGTGAACGCCGCCGGCGTCGCACGCTCCGCCCCCTTCCTGCGCTCCGACGACGCGCTCTGGCGCGAGATGCTCGACATCAACCTGATGGGCGCGGTGGCGATGACGCGGGCCGTGCTGCCGGGTATGCTCGAGCGCCGCGCGGGGCGGGTGATCCACGTGGCCTCCACCGCGTCGCTGCGCGGCTATGCCTACACGGCGGCCTATGCGGCGTCGAAGCACGCGCTGCTCGGGTTCGTCCGTTCGCTCGCCCTGGAGACCGCGGAGAAGGGCGTGACCGTGAACGCCGTCTGCCCGGGCTTCACCGACACCGGGATCGTCGCGGAGAGCGTCGCCAACATCGTCGCGCGCACCGGGCGGAGCGAGGCGGAGGCGGCGGCGGAACTGGCGAAGTTCAACCCGCAGAAGCGCTTGGTTCGGCCGGAGGAAGTCGCTGCCGCCGTGCTGTTCCTGGCGGGCGACGCCGCGGCGGCGGTGAACGGCCAGGCGATCGCCGTGGACGGGGGCGAGACGCAATGAGCGCCGCGCTCGACGCCGAGACCGGCCTCGCCGACGCGCCGCCCGGCCACAAGGAGGAGTTGCGGCTGTGGCTGCGGCTGCTGACCTGCGCGACGCTGGTCGAAAGCGAGGTCCGGCGCCGCCTGCGCGCCGAGTTCGACACCACGCTGCCCCGCTTCGATCTGCTCGCGGCGCTGGACCGCGCGCCGGAGGGGCTGACGCCCGGCGAGGTGTCGAAGCGGATGATGGTCTCGTCCGGCAATGTCACCGGCCTTGCCGCGCGACTGGAAGCCGAAGGGCTGATCGAGCGCCGCGCGCACCACAGCGACGGCCGCGCGCAGATCCTGCGCCTGACGCCGCGCGGCCGGCGCGAGTTCGCGCGGCAATCCGCGGCGCATGAGGCATGGATCGCCGAACTGCTCGGCGATCTCGCGGCGCGCGACCGTGCGGAGCTGTTCCGCCTGCTTGGCCGCGCCAAGCAGAGCGTGCGCGCCCGCCTGACCGAGGAGAAGCCCTGATGCCGCTGGCCGCCCTGTCGCCGCAGCACCTGCGGATGCGGATCGAGGGGCGGGTCGCGACGCTCACGCTCGACCGGCCGGAGCGGAAGAACCCGCTGACCTTCGAGAGCTACGGCGAGCTCGTCGAGATCTTCCGCGCCGCCGCGGCCGACGGCGACGTCGCCGCCTTCGTGCTGACCGGCGCGGAGGGCAACTTCTGCTCGGGTGGCGACGTGCACGACATCATCGGCCGCCTCGTCGGGATGGACACCGTGGGCCTCATGCGCTTCACCGCGATGACGGGCGAGGTGGTGAAGGCGATGCGCGCCTGCCCGCAGCCGATCATCGCCGCCGTGGATGGCGTCGCGGCCGGCGCCGGGGCGATCCTGGCGATGGCCTCCGACATCCGCCTCGGCACGCCGCGGGCGAAGGTTGCCTTCCTGTTCAACCGCGTCGGGCTCGCCGGCTGCGACATGGGCGCCTGCGCCATCCTGCCGCGCATCATCGGCCAGGGGCGGGCGTCGGAACTGCTCTACACCGGGCGGACGATGAGCGCGGAGGAAGGCCTCTCCTGGGGCTTCTACAGCCGCGTCGTGGCGCCGGAGGAACTGCACGGGCAGGCCGCCTCGCTCGCCGCCGAGATCGCGTCGGGCCCGACCTTCGCCCACGCCATGACGAAGCGCATGCTGGCGATGGAATGGGCGATGTCCATCGAGCAGGCGATCGAGGCCGAAGCGGTCGCGCAGGCGCTGTGCATGACGACGCAGGATTTCCGCCGCGCGCATGCCGCCTTCGTGGCGAAGCAGCGCCCCGTGTTCCAGGGGAACTGATGCCGGACCGCGATTTCCTCGCCTGGCCCTTCTTCGACGACGCCCATCGCGCCTGGGCCGCCGAGGTCGAAGCCTGGGCCGCCGGATACGCCGAGGCGCTGTCGGACGAGCATGACGTGGACGGCAGCACGCGGCGTCTGACCGCGGCGCTCGGCGCCGCAGGCCTGCTGCGCGCGGCGGTGCCGGAGGACGGGCGGCTCGACGTGCGGCGGCTTTGCCTCGCGCGCGACATCCTGGCGCGGCACAGCGGGCTGGCGGATTTCGCCTTCGCGATGGCGGGGCTTGGCACCGGGTCCATCACGCTGTTCGGTTCGGAGGCGCTGAAGCAGCGCTTCCTGCCGGCGGTGCGCGCGGGTCGCAGCCTCGCCGCGTTCGCGCTGTCGGAGCCGGAGGCAGGCTCCGACGTCGCCGCGCTCGCCACGCGCGCGGAGCGCGACGGCAACGCGCATTACCGCATCAGCGGCCGCAAGACCTGGATCAGCAATGGCGGCATCGCCGGGCATTACGTGGTGTTCGCGCGCACCGGTGAAGCGCCTGGCGCCAAGGGCCTGTCCGCCTTCGTGGTGCCCGCCGACGCGCCTGGGCTGACGGTGGCGGGGCGGATCGAGACCATCGCGCCGCATCCTCTGGCAACCCTCGTCTTCGATGCGGTGCGCGTGCCGGCGGACGCCATGCTCGGCCGCCCGGGCGAGGGCTTCAAGGTGGCGATGGCGACGCTGGACGTGTTCCGCGCGACGGTCGGCGCCGCGGCGCTCGGCTTCGCGCGCCGCGCCCTCGACCTTACGCTGCACCGCGCCGTCACCCGCCAGCTGTTCGGCGGGCCGCTGTTCGACCAGCAGATGAGCCAGGCGGCGATCGCCGACAGCGCGGCGGATGTGGAGGCGGCGGCGCTGCTTGTCTATCGCGCCGCGTGGCTGAAGGATTCCGGCACGCCGCGGGTGACGCGCGAGGCGTCGCTCGCCAAGCTCTTCGCCACCGAGGCGGCACAGCGCGCCGCCGACCGCGCGGTGCAGATCTCGGGCGGGCTCGGCGTCACGCGCGGGCAGAAGGCCGAGGAACTCTACCGAGAGGTCCGCGCGCTCCGGGTCTATGAGGGCGCGAGCGAGATCCAGCGCGTCGTCATCGCGCGCGCCGAACGCGACCGGTTCCTCGCCGCACAGCAAGGAGGCACCCCATGACGAGCCAGCCGCGATGGTCCGGCGACGGGCCCGACCTCGCGCCCTCCGCGCATCTGGACAGCTTCGCGCGCGACAATCTGCCGCCGCGCGACCAGTGGCCGGTGCTGCGCTTCGACCTGCCGGAGCTGCGCTATCCGCTCCGCCTGAACGCCGCCAGCGAGCTGCTCGACGCCAATGTCGCGGCCGGCCGCGGCGACCATCCGGCGATCGTCACGCCGGCCGAGACGCTGACCTACCGGCAGCTGGCCGAGCGCGTGAACCGCATCGCCAATGTGCTGACGCGCGAGCTCGGCATGGTGCCCGGCAACCGCGTGCTGCTGCGTTCGGCCAACAACGCCTGGATGGTCGCCGCCTATTTCGCGGTGCTGAAGGCGGGCGGAGTCGTCGTCGCCACCATGCCGCTGCTGCGCGCCCGCGAGATCGGCCAGATGCTGGACAAGGGCCGCATCAGCCACGCGCTGTGCGACGTGCGGCTGCGCGCCGAGATGGACAAGGCGCGCGAGGCATCCGCCGACCTGAAGCACCTTGTGTATTGGGGCGACGGCGACCTCGAATCCCGCTGCGCGGCGCAGGCGGGCGAGTTCGCGCCCTGCGACACCGCCGCCGACGACGTGTGCCTGATCGGCTTCACCTCCGGCACCAGCGGCGAGCCGAAGGGAACGCTGCACTTCCACCGCGACCTGCTGGCGATCTGCGATTCCTACGGTCGCCATGTGCTGAAGCCCGAGCCGTCCGACCGCTTCATCGGCTCGCCGCCGCTCGCCTTCACCTTCGGGCTCGGCGGGCTGGTGCTGTTCCCGTTCCGCGTCGGCGCCACCTCGATCCTGCTCCAGCGCGCCTCGCCCGAGGATCTTCTCCCCGCCATCGCGCAGTACCGCGCGACGGTGTGCTTCACCGCGCCGACCGCCTATCGCGCGATGGCGCAGCACGCGGCGCAGCACGACCTCTCCTCGCTCCGCCGCTGCGTCAGCGCCGGCGAGACGCTGCCGAAGCCGGTGTTCGACGCCTGGGAAGCCGCGACCGGCATCCGCATCATGGACGGCATCGGCGCCACCGAGATGCTGCACATCTTCGTCGGCTCGCCGCAGGAGAAGGTGGTCGGCGGCGCCACCGGCTTCGTCGTGCCCGGCTACGTCGCGCGCGTGGTGGACGAGGCGGGCAAGGACGTGCCGCCGGGCACGCCGGGGCGGCTTGCCGTGCAGGGGCCGACCGGCTGCCGCTACCTCGCCGACAAGCGGCAGACGAGCTACGTGCAGAACGGCTGGAACATCACCGGCGACACCTTCATCCAGGACGCCGAGGGACGGTTCTGGTACCAGGCGCGCAACGACGACATGATCGTCTCCGCCGGCTACAACATCGCGGGGCCGGAGGTGGAAGCCGCGCTGCTGCGACACCCCGCGGTGAAGGAATGCGGCGTCGTCGCCGCGCCGGATGCGGAGCGCGGCATGATCGTGAAGGCCTATGTGGTGCCGGCGCCGGGCGCCTCGCCGGGGCCCGAGCTGGTGAAGGCCCTGCAGGACTTCGTGAAGGCCGAGATCGCCCCCTACAAATACCCCCGCGCGGTCGAGTTCGTGGACAGCCTGCCGCGCACCGAGACCGGCAAGCTCCAGCGCTTCGCCCTCCGGCAGAAGGCCGCCCAGGCATGAGCCCGCTCACCATCCTCCAGCCGCCCGGCTGGCCCGCGCCCAGGGGCTACGCGAACGGCATGATGGGGCGCGGGCGCATCGTCTGCGTCGGCGGGCAGATCGGCTGGGACGAGACGGGGCGCTTCGCCCAGGGCTTCGTCGCGCAGGTGGAGCAGGCGCTCGCCAATATCGTCGCCGTGCTGAGGGAGGCCGGGGCGGGACCCGAGCATGTGGCGCGGCTGACCTGGTATGTGACGGACCTGGACGCCTACCGCGCGAGCGGGCGCGAGCTCGGCGCCGCCTATCGCCGCGTGATGGGCCGCAACTTCCCGGCGATGGCGCTGGTGCAGGTGGTCGCCCTGGTCGAGCCCGAGGCGATGGTGGAGATCGAGGCGACCGCGATCCTGCCCGACTGACGCGCCGCGGTTGATCTTCCCGGCCGCCGGGCGCAGATGGGGGGCGCGCGGGGCTGCCGCGCCGCCCGAAGCCCGGAGGTCGAGATGATCGAGCGCAGGACCCTTCTCGCCGGCGCTGCCGCGCTGCCCGCCCTGGCCGGGCTGATCCGCCCCGCCTCGGCGCAGGCCCCTGCCGCGCCCGCGCCCGCTGCCGCCGCGCCGCCCACGGCCCCCACGCCGCTCGCGCAGGTGCCCGGTTTCTACCGCTTCCGGCTCGGCGCCTTCGACTGCACCGTGCTGTCGGATGGCTGGACCTCGCTCGACCCGCACCCGACCTTCGGCACCAACGCCACCGCCGAGCAGGTGGCCGAGGTGCTCCGCGGCGCCCGCCGCGCGACCGACACGGTGCCGGTGGACTTCAACTGCCTCGCCGTCCGCGCCGGACAGCAGGTGATCCTGTTCGACACCGGCTCCGGCCCCAACCGCCCCTTCGGCCCCAACACCGGCAGGCTGATCGAGAACATGGCCGCCGCCGGCATCGCGCCGGAGGAGGTGACGCTGATCGCCTACACCCACGCGCACCCGGACCATTGCTGGGGTTCGCTGAAGGCGGACAACACGCCGGCCTTCCCGAACGCGCGCTATGCGCTGGCCGGCGCCGACTACGATTTCTGGGCCGCGGACGCGACCGGCCGGATGCCCGACCCGGTCGGCATGATGGCGCGCGGCACGCGCGCGGTGCTGCGGCCCTTCGGCCAGCGCACGACGATGCTCGGGGCGCAGGCGGATGTCGCGCCCGGCATCCGCGCCATCGCCGCGCGCGGGCATTCGCCGGGGCACACGATCTTCCGGCTGGAGAGCGAGGGGCAGTCGCTGCTCGTGCTTGGCGACACGGCGAACCACTCCGTCATCTCGCTGGCGCGGCCCGACTGGCACTTCGGCTTCGACATGGACGGCGAGGCGGCGGCGGCGACGCGGCGGCGCGTGCTCGGCATGGCGGCCAGCGACGGGACGCTGGTGCTCGGCTACCATTTCCCTTGGCCGGGCCTCGGCTGGGTGGAGGCGGCGGGCGACGCCTTCCGCTTCGCGCCGATGCCCTGGCGCTGGGGCTGACGGCGCGGCGCGTCCATTGCCGCCCGTGGCCGTCCCGGGCTAGCGTCAGGCATCCAGCCTCGAACCCGGGCCGCGCGGCCCCGGCCTGTCAGAGCGGAGCGATCGCATGGCCCAGACCGATCTCGCCGCCGCGGCCGCGGCCTTCAGCGAGGCGCTGCGCGAGCAGGTCCGGCGCTACCGTCTGCTGTTCCTGGCGCAGGGCGGGCTGATGGTGGCCGCCGGGGCAGTCGCGATCATCTTCCCGGTGTTCGCCTCCGTCGCCTTCGTGTGGGTGCTCGGCTGGCTGCTGATCGTCAGCGGGCTGGTGCAATCCGTCAGCCTGGTCATCTCGCGCCACCAGCCCTCGTTCTGGCTGCAGCTCATCACCACCGTGCTCGGGATCGTCGTCGGCATCCTGCTGCTGCGGAATCTCGGCCAGGGGCTCCTGGTGCTGTCGCTGCTGCTGATCGTGTTCTTCCTGGTGGACGGCATGTCGCGCATCGTGTTCGCGCTGACCGTGCGGCCGCTCGAGAACTGGATCTGGGTGCTGGCCAGCGGCGTGCTCGGCGTTCTGCTCGCGGTCGTGCTGTTCGGCAGCCTGCCGGTCACGGCGCTGTGGCTGATCGGGCTGCTGCTCGGCGTGCATCTGGTGGCCGAGGGGGTGGCGATGGTCGCGCTGGTCTGGGCGATCCGGCGCGAGGGGTGAGGCGCGCCGCGCGGGTTGTCAGGCGGCGTAAACGCGCCGCCCGTCCATCCAGGTCTCCAGCACGCGGATGCGGCCGATCTCGTCGGGTGCAACCCGCCGCGGGTCGCGTTCCAGGATCACGAGATCGGCCAGCTTGCCCGGCTCGATGCTGCCGACCTCGTGGTCGGAGAACAGCTGCCACGCCGCCTCCGACGTCGTCGCCCGGATCGCCGATTCGACGGAGATCCGCTCCTCCGGGTTCAGCACGACCTCCGGCTCCCGCCAGGTCCGGCGGGTGACGGCCATCTCGATCATGTGCAGCGGCTCCGGGTCGGTCACCGGGAAGTCGGAATGGAGGGTGACGCCGACGCCGGCGGCCTCGGCGCTGCGCGCGCGGTTCAGGTGCCGCACGCGCTCCGGCCCGAACACCCGGTCACGCATCCAGACACCCCAGAAATGCACATGGCCGATCAGGAAGCTGGCCGAGACGCCGAGGTCGCGCATGCGCGCGATCTGCTCGTCGTGCAGCATCGAGCAGTGCTCGATCCGCGGGCGCAGGCGGGAGAGGTCCACGCCCGCGTCGCGCAGCGCCTGGCAGGTGTCGAGCACCATGTCGATGCCCGCATCGCCGTTGGCGTGCAGCGCCAGCGGCCAGCCGCGCCGCGCGCGGTCGAGCGCGAGCGACGTCATCTCCGCCGGCGACATGTAGGCGATGCCGCGGCTGGTCGCGTTCAGGTAGGGCTCGCGCTGCAGGCCGGTGAAGCCCTGGTTGGACCCGTCCGCCACCAGCTTGAAGCCGGCGACGCGCGCGAGCGCATCGCCGCTGCCCGGGGCGACCCCGGCGGCGTCCCAGGCGGCGGTGGCGATGGTGTAGAAGGGATAGGCGCGGATCCGCCCCGTCAGCCGGCCCGAGGCCGACGCGGCGGCCAGCACCGCCGCGTCGGCGGGCGAGCTGGTCAGCGTGCCGAGCGACAGCTCGCTCGCGGTGGTGAGGCCGACGCGGTTCCACTTCGCCATCAACGCTATCAGCGCCTCGACCGGATCGAGCCGCCCCATCGCCGGCGCCGCGGACAGCACGCGGATGAACGCGACGACGTTCTTCATCGCGCCGGTCAGCCAGCCCGAGGCGTCGCGCACGAACTCCGCGCCCGGCGGGTCGGTCACGTCTTCCGGGATGCCCGCCGTGCGGAACGCGGCGCGGTTGGCGTAGGCAAGGTGGCCGGAGGCGTTGAGCACGAAGACCGGCGCCTCGGCCGAGACGGCGTCGAGTTCCGCGAACGTCAGCGCGTCCGCCCCGTCCTGGAGCGCGGGGTCGAAGTTGCGCGCCAGCACCCATTCGCCGGGCGAGGTGGCGGCGACGCGGGCGCGGAGATGGTCAAGCACCTCGGCGGCGGTGCGGAACCGCGCCGCCCCGACATTCTCGGTGATGCTGTCGAGCGCACCGCCGGCGATCGCGTGGGTGTGCGGGTCGATGAACCCGGGCAGCATGGTGCGTCCGGCGAGACCGACCAGCGTCGCGCCGGGCCCGGCGGCGTCGCGGACCGCATCGGTGGCGCCGACGGCCAGGATGCGATTGCCGCGGACGGCGACAGCCTCGGCCTCGGAGAAGCGGCGGTCCACCGTCAGGATGGTGCCGCCGGAGAACACCGTCGTCGGCGCGGGTTGCGCCCCGGTCCCGGTGCCGATCCCGGCCGCCGCGACGCCGGCTGCGACGAACGCGCGCCGCCCGATCGGCCAGCGAGACCCGGAGCGCCACGCGCCACCCCGACCGGCGCCGGCCAGGAGGCCCGCGAGCGCCCCTCCGCAGCAGGGGCAGCCAAGTGGGGGCGATGGCATCGCAAATCCCCATTTCTTCAGCAAAACGATAGGCCCAGCGCCATCAAGCGGCAAGGCCGAGCGCAGCCTAGCATGCCTGTCGCGGGTCCCGCGACAGGGGGCGCAGCGCGCGGATGCGCTCGGCGAGGTCCGGGCGCCCCGCTTCCAGCGCGATGAACGCCGCCTCGTCGCGCGCGATCTCGTAGCCGAGGCGGTAGCCCTCCCCGGTCGCCTCGCGCAGCGACGCCGCCATCAGGCCGGCCAGCCGCAAGGCCGCCTTGCGTTCCGTCATGGGGTTGCCCGCTCCTCTGCGCGGTGCGATGTAGCGCGCCGTTCCCTCACGTCCACCCCGCGGCCGCGGCGCGGCCGCCACGCTCCCGAGGACAGGCATGGCGAAGATCAAGGTCAAGACCCCCGTCGTCGAGCTCGACGGCGACGAGATGACGCGGATCATCTGGGGCTTCATCAAGGACCGGCTGATCCTTCCGTATCTCGACATCGAGCTGAAATACTACGACCTCGGGATCGAGCACCGCGACGCGACCGACGACCAGGTGACGGTGGACGCCGCCAACGCCATCAAGCAGTACGGCGTCGGCGTGAAATGCGCGACGATCACGCCGGACGAGGCGCGGGTGGCCGAGTTCGGCCTGAAGAAGATGTGGCGCAGCCCGAACGGCACCATCCGCAACATCCTGGATGGCACGATTTTCCGCGAGCCGATCATCTGCCGCAACGTGCCGCGCCTCGTTCCGCACTGGTCGCAGCCGATCGTCGTCGGCCGCCATGCCTATGGCGACATCTACCGCGCCGCCGAGACGAAGATCCCGGGCCCCGGCAAGGTAACTCTCTCCTACCAGCCGGCGGGTGGCGGCGCGCCGGTCGTGCTGGACGTGCACGACTTCAAGGGCCCGGGCGTGGCGCTTGGCATGCACAACACCCGCGCCTCCATCGAGGGCTTCGCCCGCGCCTGCTTCAACTACGGGCTGGCGCGCAACTACCCGGTCTATCTCTCCACCAAGAACACCATCCTCAAGGCCTATGACGGCATGTTCAAGGACGTGTTCGAGGAGATCTTCAACGCCGAGTTCAAGGCGCGCTACGACGCCGCGAAGCTGACCTACGAGCACCGGCTGATCGACGACATGGTGGCCTGCGCCCTGAAATGGGAAGGCGGCTATGTCTGGGCCTGCAAGAACTACGACGGCGACGTGCAGTCCGACATCGTCGCGCAGGGCTTCGGCAGCCTCGGGCTGATGACCTCCGTGCTGCTCTCGCCCGACGGCAACACGGTGGAGAGCGAGGCGGCGCACGGCACCGTCACGCGCCACTACCGCGAGCACCAGAAGGGCCGGAAGACGAGCACCAACCCGATCGCCTCGATCTTCGCCTGGACCCGGGGCCTCGCCTATCGCGGCCGCTTCGACGGCACGCCCGACGTGACCGCCTTCGCCGAGACGCTGGAGCGCGTGTGCATCGAGACGGTGGAGGCGGGCTTCATGACGAAGGACCTCGCCGTGCTGATCGGCAAGGACCAGCCCTGGCTGACGACCGAGGATTTCCTCGCCAAGCTCGACGAGAACCTGAAGAAGGCGATGGCCTGACACCCGCGGCGGAGGCGTCGCCTTCGCGCGAAGGTTCGGCGCGCGGGGCTGGCGCGGCGGCCCCGCGCCACGACGCGGGATGGGAGGGCGCCGGACGCCCTCCCCTCACCCCTTCGCGCGCAGCGCCATCAGCACCCGCTCCGGCGTCGCGGGCAGATCAAGCCGCGCGACCCCTGTCGCGTCGCGCAGCGCGTTCCACACAGCGGTAGCCAGCAAGAGCGGCGGTTCGCCAACGGCCTTGGAGCGGAAGATCGTCTCGACGCGCGCCGGCGCCGCGTCCAGCAGCCGCACGCGCAAGCGCGGCGGCACGTCGCGCGAGCCCGGGATCTTGTAGGTGGACGGCCCGAGGGTGCGCAGCCGGCCGTCGCGGTCCCACCACAGCTCCTCGCAGGTCAGCCAGCCCAGGCCCTGGACGAAGCCGCCCTCGATCTGCCCGCGGTCGATCGCCGGGTTCAGGCTGCGGCCGCAATCCTGCACGAGATCCGCGGCGAGCACCCGGTGCTCGCCCGTCAGCGTGTCCACCACCACCTCGGCGAAGGCGGCGCCGTAGCTGAAGTAGAAGAACGGGCTGCCCTTCATCGCCACCGGATCCCAGGAGAGATCGGGCGTGCGGTAGAAGCCCGTGGCCGAGAGCGACACGCGCTGCTTCCAGCAGAGTTCGGCCAAGTCCCCGAACTCCATCGCCTGGTTGCCGTGGCGCACCCAGCCGTCCTCGAAGGTGATTTCGTCGGCCGGCACGTGCCACTGTTCGGCGGCGACGTCGGCCATGCGGCCGCGGATCGCGCTTGCCGCCGCATGCGCCGCCCAGCCGTTCAGGTCGGAGCCGGTGGAGGCCGCGGTCGGCGCGGTGTTCGGCACATCGCCGGTCGAGGTGCGGGTGATGCCGACGCGCTCGATCGGGATGCCGAACACCTCGGCAACCACCTGCGCGATCTTGATGAACAGCCCCTGCCCCATCTCGGTGCCGCCGTGGTTCAGCCGCACCGAGCCGTCGGTGTACACATGCACCAGCGCACCGGCCTGGTTCAGATGCATCAGCCCGAAGGAGATGCCGAAGGCCAGCGCGAAGCCGCCGAGCCCGCGCCGCAGATAGGGGTGCGCCGCGTTGAAGGCGGCGATCTCGGCGCGGCGCTGCTCGACGCAGGCATCCGCCTTCGCCTCCGCCCAGACACGGCGGATCAGGTCGCCTTCCAGCTTCTGGCCATAGGGCGTCTCACCGCCGTTCGGAGCGCCCGCGAAGTTGCGCTCGCGCAGCGTGTCCACGTGCTGGCCTGTGGCGGCGGCCACGTGGTGCAGCACCTCCTCCATCAGCAGCGCGCCCTGCGGGCCGCCGAAGCCGCGGAAGGCGGTGTTGCTCACGGTGTTGGTCCTGGCGACCAGGCCGGTGATCCGCACCTCCGGCACGTCGTAGCAGTTCAGCGCGTGGGTGACGGCGCGCATGATGACGCCGCCCGACATGTCGAGCGTGTGGCCGCCATCGGCGGCGAGCGTCGCGTCCATCGCAAGCAGCCGGCCGCTGCCGTCGAAGCCGACCTCGAAGCGGAACAGGAAGGGGTGGCGCTTGCCGGTCGCCGCGATGTCGGCCTTGCGCGGCAGCCGCAGCTTCACCGGCCGGCCCGTGGCGCGCGCGCCGAGCGCCGCGGCGGCGGCGATCCAGGAGGCGTTGCTCTCCTTGCCGCCGAAGCCGCCGCCCATGCGCCGGCATTCCACCGTGACGCGGTTGTAGTCGCAGCCGAGCACGCGGCTGACGATGTGCTGCACCTCCGTCGGGTGCTGGGTGGAGGAGATGATGGTCTGCTCGCCATCCTCGCCCGGGATGGCGAGTGCGATCTGGCCTTCGAGGTAGAAATGCTCCTGCCCGCCGCAGCGGAACTCGCCGGACAGGCGGCGCGGCGCGGCGGCGAGCGCGGCCCGGGCGTCGCCGCGGCTCATCACCATCGCCGGCATCAGCAGCTGGCCGCGGTCCAGCGCCTCCTCGATGGACAGCACCGGCGGCAGCGGCGCGATGCGCGGCTTGATGGCGGCGGCGCCGGCCAGCGCCGCATCGCGCGTCTCGCCGAGCACCAGCGCCAGGGCCTGGCCCCAGTGTTCCACAACCTCGGCAGGGAACAGCGGTTCGACCGACTTGCCGGAGGAGGAGATGTCGTTCTCCCCCGGGATGTCGGCCGGCCCGAGCACCGCGACGACGCCCGGCACCGCCAGCGCCGGCGACGGATCGAGCGCGAGAAGCCGCCCATGCGCGGCGGGCGAAAGCACGAGGGCGCCATGCAGCAGCCCGGGCGGTTCGGGGATATCGTCGGCGTAGATCGCCTCGCCGCTCGTGTGCTTGCGCGCCGAATCGTGGCGCAGCGCGGCGCCGACGCTGCGCAGGCGCGTCGCGCGGTCGCCGTCCATCACGCGCCTCCTGCGACGAAGACAGGCGCGTGCGGCGCGTCCAGCGCCATCACATCGGCGGGGAGGCCCGGCTGCGCGCCGCGCCAGAACACCCGGCGAAGCAGCCCGGCGGCGGCGGCGAGCCGATACTCCGCGCTGCCGCGCCAGTCCGAGAGCGGCGAGAACTCCTCGGCCAGATGCTCCGCCGCGGCGAGGATTGCGGCCTCGCTCCACAACTGGCCGGTCAGCGCCGCCTCCACCGCGCGGGCGCGGCGGGCGGTCGCCGCCATGCCGCCCAAGGCGATGCGCGCCGAGGCGACGACGCCGCCGTCAAGCTCGACCACTGCTGCGAGGCTGACCGCGGAGATGTCCTGGTCATGGCGGCGCGACAGCTTCTCGGCGGCGAACACCGCCCCCTCGGGCGGGCGCGGCAGGAAGACCGAGACGATGATCTCGTCCGGGCCGAGCGCGGTGCGGCGGTAGTCCACGAGGAACGCCTCGACCGACATCTCGCGCTCGCCGCCGAGCGACGCGACGCGCACGCTGGCGCCAAGCGCGAGCAGCACCGGCAGCATGTCGCCGATCGGCGAGGCGGTGCCGAGATTGCCGCCCACGGTTCCGAGCGCGCGGATCTGCCGCGAGCCGAGCCGCCCGAGATAGGGGCGCAGCGGCGCGAAGCCGCGCTCGGCCTCGCAAGCGGCGAGAAGCGTCCGGTACGGGACGGCGGCGCCGATCGTCAGGCCGCCCGCGTCCGACCGCAGCGCGTGCAGCTCGCGCACGTTGAGCAGGCAGATCACCTCCGGCCGGCGCTGCCGGTGCTCCGACACCAGCAGGCCGAGGTCGGTGCCGCCGGCCAGAAGCCAGGCGTTCGGGTGGGCGGCGCGCAGCGCAAGCGCCTGGTCGAGCGTGGCCGGCAGATGGAACACCTGGCCGTCCGCGGTGAAGGTCGCGGGCGCGACCGGCGCGGGCTCGGCCGGCGGCGGCGCGGGCTCGCGCGGCAGCGCCGCCATCGCATCCAGGATCGGGCGGTAGCCGGTGCAGCGGCAGAGGTTGCCGGCCAGCGCCTCGTGCGGGTCGCCGCCTTCCTGCGCATGGGCGTGCAGCGCCATGACGATGCCGGGCGTGCAGAAGCCGCATTGCGTGCCGTCGCTCTCGGCCATCAGGCGCTGCACGGGCGCATTGCCGCCGAGGCCCTCGACCGTTGTCACCCGCCGCCCATGCAGCTGCCCGAGCAGGGTGATGCAGCCGTTCACCGGCAGGCGGTGGCCGCCCGCCTCCTCGACGACGACGGTGCAGGCGCCGCAATCGCCCTCGGCGCAGCCTTCCTTGGTGCCGGTAAGGCGCTGCTGGCCGCGCAGCCAGTCGAGCAGGGACATGGTCGGCGAGGTGCCGGCCGGAAGGCGGATCTCCCGCCCGTTCAGGTGGAAGCGGATGGTTGTGTCCATGGTCCCGGACTATGCAAGCCCCGCGCCGAGATGTGGAGACGCGGGCGGTGCACGTCCAGGGCAAGGCTGCCCGGATGCCTCGGCGCTGGCGATCAAGGGGCGCTTGCCCTAGACGGCTGCCCATGTCCGCCGCCGCCGATGCCCTGCTCTCCCCCGCCGCGCGCGAGGCCGCGCGCCGCCGCACCTTCGCGATCATCGCCCACCCCGACGCGGGCAAGACTACGCTGACCGAGCGGCTGCTGCTGAAGGGCGGCGCCATCCAGCTCGCCGGCGCGGTGCGCGCCAAGGGCAACGCCCGCCGCACCCGCTCCGACTGGATGAAGATCGAGCAGGAGCGCGGCATCTCGGTCGCCACCGCGGTGATGACCTTCGTCCGCAACGACACGGTGTTCACCCTACTCGACACCCCGGGCCACGAGGATTTCTCGGAGGACACCTACCGCACCCTCACGGCCGTGGACGCCGCGGTGATGGTGCTGGACGCAGCCCGCGGGATCGAGAGCCAGACCCGCAAGCTGTTCGAGGTGTGCCGGCTGCGCGACATCCCGATCCTCACCTTCGTCAACAAGATGGACCGCGAGGCGCGCGACCCCTTCGAGCTGATGGACGAGATCGAAAAGCAGCTCGCCCTCGACGTCGCGCCGATGGTCTGGCCGGTCGGGCGGGCGGATGCCTTTGCGGGCGTGTGGGACTTCGCCCGCTCGGTGTTCCTGCCGGTGGGCGGCAAGGCGGCGGTGCCGCTGTCGGGGCCGGACGACCCGCAGCTGGCCGGACTGGTCGGCGAGGAGCGCGCGCGGGCCTTGGCCGAGGAGGCGTCGCTGGTGGAGGCCGCCTGCCCGCCCTTCGACGCGGATTCGTTCCGCGCCGGGCACCTGACGCCGGTCTATTTCGGTTCGGCGCTGCGGGATTTCGGGGTGTCGGCGCTGCTGGACGGGCTGGACGCGCATGCGCCGCCGCCGGGCGTCCGCGCCGCCGTGCCGCGCGCGGTCGCGCCGGGCGAGGAGCGGATGACCGGCTTCGTCTTCAAGGTGCAGGCGAACATGGACCCGAACCACCGGGACCGCGTGGCCTTCCTGCGCATCTGCAGCGGGCGGCTGGTGAAGGGGATGCGGCTGCAGCAGGTGCGCACGGGCAAGCAGATCCCGGTGAACGCGCCGCTGTTCTTCTTCGCGCAGGACCGCCAGGTGGCGGAGGAGGCGTGGCCGGGCGACGTGGTCGGCATCGCCAACCACGGGACGCTCCGCATCGGCGACACGCTGACCGAGGGCGAGGCGCTGACCTTCCAGGGCGTGCCCTCCTTCGCGCCCGAGATCCTGCGCACGATCCGCCTGGAAGATCCGATGCTGGCGAAGAAGCTGCGGACGGCGCTCGACCAGCTGGCGGACGAGGGCGTGGTGCAGCTGTTCCGTCCGCGCGACGGCTCGCCGCCCGTGGTCGGCGTGGTCGGGCAGCTGCAGCTGGATGTGCTGGCCTCGCGGCTGAAGGCGGAATACGGCGTGCCTGCCGGGTTCGATGCCACGCGCTGGGAGTGCGTGCGCTGGGTGTCGGGCGAGGCGCGCGAGGTGCAGCGCCTGGCGGATGCGGTCGGCAGCGACGCGGCCGATGACCATCACGGCGCGATGGTGGTGTTCTTCTCCTCCGACTGGCGTCGGCGCCGCGCGGAGGAGGATTGGCCTGCGGTGCGGTTCCTGAAGGTGCGGGAGCAGCACGCGGTCGGCTGACGGGCTTGAGGGGCGGGGCGGTTGCGGCTATTGCTCGGCCCCGTCGGAGAGGTGCCGGAGCGGTCGAACGGGTCGGTCTCGAAAACCGAAGTACGGGTAACCGTACCGTGGGTTCGAATCCCACCCTCTCCGCCATGAACATTCGCTATATGCTTGATTTCGCTGCATATTTTCGGGACGCCTCATCATCTACCCCCAGTCCTACCCCCAAGCGTCGTCTGGATGACGCTGGCATTGGGCAAACGGCGCGGAATGCGGGAGCGTGCGCGGGCGAGAGGGGAAGGCGTCTACGCCGCGGTTTGTTGCCTCCTCTCGCCAGCGCCTTCAGGAGCGACTGGA
>Ga0272446_1000566_pt1 | contig 57221 bp, 50 predicted proteins | sample YNPCB0061_FD_194587 | JGI IMG/M metagenome (GOLD analysis project Ga0272446, IMG submission 194587) | Hot spring microbial mat communities from Yellowstone National Park, WY, United States - YNP-CB-006-1 | ecosystem: Environmental > Aquatic > Thermal springs > Hot (42-90C) > Sediment | place... | reverse complement strand
GGTGCGAACAAGTTGGGTTTTACCCCGATACCAACGATTGTCAATCCATACATAGCCTCCATCCACAGGTTCAATCCACAACTGTTGTCCCTGCCAATTACTAAGGGATACACCTCCGTTACTAGGTGTAGCGTGGAAGGAATTCATGCCAGCAATTTCGCCAATCTTTTCCCCCGCTTGGTTGCGGACGATCGCCTGCGTAGAGCTACCCACCTCAACACGATTTACGTTTTGTTTGATCGCCACCCGCATTTCCACAGCCGCTTGGGCCGGGCCGACTAGGGCAATCCAAACTAAAAATGATAGCCACCAGTGCTTGCGGGCTAGGTTAAACAACCGTTGCAGCAGCAAGGTAGAAAAAGTACTCTGACGAGTTAAGACCATAAACTTTAGCTGATTCTTTTGAGTTGCCGAATCGACAGTAAGGTTCTGCACACTTGTACCATATTTGTTGACTTTCCTCAACACACAGGACTAATCCACCGACCTGCACCACATCTGTCTGGATTTTGATCCAGGGAGTTTCCCAAATTATCCAGTCGGGAATCATTTAATTTCTGGGTGTTGGGTTGCTTCTGAGGGGGTGCCAAGGGAGTTAATTGCAGCCACAAGCTGATAGAGGCGGCCAAAGTCCCGCTGATTAAAGTAGAGACCCAAACGGGGTAGATTAAAGGTCTCATCACCAGCTTCCTCTGGCAGGGCGGTAATTTTAGCAATCTGACCGCCGACCAAGATATCAGTAAATTTACTATTAAGCTCCTCTAGTGCCTCATCAGACAGGTCTTGCTTGAGGCGGATCACGAAGCGATCGCCCACATAGCGACTAGAGTGATAAACCCGATAAAAATTACTAATTGCTTTGCAAGCCACATCAATGTCATCAGTAATCGTGTACAAACTCTGGTCATCATCACTGACTAGACCACGCCTAATTAGGTAATCTTGGACATAATCTTCCCAAGCATTCCAATAATTTCCCCCGGGGTGGTCAATGAGAATAATCGGGATTGGCCCCAACTTACCAGTCTGGGAAAGGGTCAAACACTCAAAGGTCTCATCAAGGGTTCCAAAGCCCCCAGGGAAGGCTGCCACCGCATCACTTTCCCTCAAGAAAAACAACTTACGGGTAAAAAAGTATTTAAATCTTACCAACTTGGGATCATCTTCAATAAAGGAGTTGGCCCCCTGCTCAAAAGGCAGCATGATATTCAACCCAAAGGAATGTTCGCGCCCAGCTCCTTGGTTGGCAGCTTGCATAATTCCGCCGCCGGCCCCGGTCATGACCATATATCCCTGCTGGGTGACAGCCTTGGCAAAATCCCTGGCCAGTAGATATTCTGGGTTTTCTTCCGGGGTTCTAGCACTGCCGAAGATGGCTATTTTGCGGATATGGCGGTAGGCATGAAATACCTGGAAGGAGCTTTCCATGTCCTCTAGGGCCCCTGTGAGAATTTTCCAGTCGAGTCGATCGATCTCTTCGCCGGTAATGCGTAGTAGTACACTAATTGCCCGATACACCCACTTGGTGTGGTTGTGGGTAGGGAGATTTGTGATCAGTGCTTGCAATTCTTTGCTCAGGGATTCGATCGAGCTGGTCATAGGGCAGTGGTAATCAGTCAGCAATGGTAGCTAGTCGTTAGCAGCCCTATTATCCTACCAGCTTAATATCCCAGCGATGGCAATAAAAGCTAAGTTTAAAGTAAGCTCCCCAGAACCTCTGTGATGGTACATCTGACGAGAGAGTTTGCACCATGTCTAGATGATTTGAGGTGCTAGGATCAGCAAATATCCAGAGAATTTGTAACCAGCAATTGGAAATCTGTTGGAGAGATTGATGCAATTTTACGGCAGATACTTCAGAGAGGTAATAACATAACTTAACCCCAACTAATTTACTATGAATCAGTTACCAGAAATTAGCTTAGAAAGTGTACCTGTAGCTGAAATTAAATACAATGATCAGGGTTTGGTACCAGTGGTTGTCCAAGATTACCTGGATGGTACAGTCCTAATGCTGGCTTGGATGAACCAGGAGTCTTTGACTAAAACCCTGACCACCAAAGAAACTTGGTTTTGGAGCCGATCGCGCCAAGAGTTGTGGCACAAGGGGGCGACCTCTGGCCATACGCAAAAGGTCAAACAGATCCGCTACGACTGTGATAATGATGCGCTGCTGGTGATGGTAGACCAGCAGGGGGATGTGGCTTGCCACACAGGGGAACGCAGTTGCTTCCATAAGCTAGACAATCATATTTCCCCACTGCCCGGAGATACCCTCTCGCAGGTATTTCAAATTGTCCGAGACCGCTACCAGCACCCCAAGGAAGATTCCTACACCTGTAAGTTATTTGCGGGGGGAGAAAATACGATTCTCAAGAAAATTGGCGAAGAAAGTGCTGAGGTGGTCATGGCCTGTAAAGATCAGGACAAGGAGGCGATCGCTTCCGAATTGGCCGATCTGTTTTACCATGCCCTAGTCACCCTAGCCTATTACCAAGTCGACCTAAAGTCTGTGTACCGGCAATTGCAAAGGCGGCGACGTTAACATTTCCCCGGTGATTGGGGCGGGGATCATCTCGCCCCGAAAGTCTAGAAACTGGACAATTAGCAGGTAAATTAATGCTAGGGCGATCGAAATGATACCGGTGGCGATGGCCACTAATTTGGATCTGTCCATGGGCGTTGGTGGGTGCTTGGGCTAATCAAGGTTAACAAATATTGCTAGGGAAAAACTAGCCTTGGCTGTACTCCCGGAGGATTTCGGCCACGGACCAGGCCTGGGCGATCGCTCCTTGGGGGGAGTGGGGGGCGTTGCCATCGAAGATTTCAGAAATCGAACCCAGGCAGGCTTGATGGTGGAGGTGTTCCCACAGGGGCTGCCAGTCAAAATTGAGGGGAGACTCTGGATAGAAATGCCGCCAAGCCCGTAAAAATGGACCCAACAGCCATGTCCATACCGTACCTTGATGGTAAGCCCGGTCACGGTAATAGGAATCGCCAGCGTAGTGACCCAGGTAATTGCCTTCGCTGGGAGCCAGGGAGCGCAGACCGTAGGGGGTCAACAACTGATGTTGAGCAAGCTTGAGGATAGTCCGGCTTTGCTCTGCGCTGAAGGCGCAGTGGCTCAGGGAGAGGGCAATGACGGCGTTGGCCCGAATTTGGCGATCGAATCGGTCATCGGGCGCGATCGCATCGTACAGGTAGCCTTGCTCATGATTCCAAAACTTTTGCAGAGAATGTTGCACCTGCTGGAGCTTTTGCCAATAAATTGTTTGTTGATTTTCTAGGGAGAGTTTGTCAGCCCACTGGTGCAGCCAACCCAAGGCTGAGTACCACAGGGCATTGATTTCAATTACCTTGCCCCGCCGGGGGGTGACTGGTATTCCATTGACGATCGCATCCATCCAGGTGATTGCCACCCCCGGTGCATCCCAGGTAATCAAGCCATCGATCGCATCAACCCGGATATTATAGTCAGTTCCCCCCACCAAAGCTTTGTAGATACTCCGGGCGGTGGGGTACTGCTCCTCGAGGAATTGCCAATCCTGGGTGGCGTTGAGGTACAATCCCAGAGTTTCAATCCACCACAGGGCAGCATCTAGAGAATTGTAACTGGGTTGCTGGCCACCATCAGGAAATGTGTTGGCAATCAAGCCCCTTTGGCAATGGGCTGCAAAGGTCGCTAAAAGTCCCTTGGCAATTTCAAATCGGCGTGTAGTCAAGGTCAAACCCGGCAGGGCAATCAGGGTATCGCGGCCCCAGTCGTTAAACCAGTGGTAACCGGCAATCACCGTTGGCCCTTTGATCGAGCTGCGGTAGACGATGAACTGGTCAGCGGCTTTGACTAGCTGGCGATGGATGGGGGTGTTTGGTAAACCCGTAGCCACAAAAATTTTCTCTTGACGATCGCCCTCAGCCGCCAATACCCGGGCAAAATCCTGGGGTGGACCCAGGCCTGCTTGGATAGTCAGGGAATCCCCCGGCCGGAGATTCACAGTCAAGCAACCGGGATTGTAGAGATCCTCTTGGTAAGCTAAACCGCGTCTTTGCTCCTCTGGATAGAAGTAGCGCCAGTACCAGTAGCTTTCCTGCCGGTACTCTCCTTGACTCCACCAGAGATTCCAGGTCGTACCCAAGCGGGGGGCGATCGCCTGGAAACTAACCTGCTGCTTGCCCACAAGCTGGGAGAAACACCAGCCATCGCGGGCATTTTGCTGGTGGTGGAAATTGCGATCGCCAATCAATGGGCGCAGATGTAAAGTCCCTAGTTCACTACCCTGGTATTGATAATGAATCAAGACCTGCTGTTGCCCGTGGGGCAAACAAATCTGCCGTTGGAGTTGCCAGGTTTTTTCCCTCCACAGCCATGTTGGCACTGGCTCTAGGCTAAAGGATTCTAGATAGCAGTAACCCTTGGGAATTACCAGACCATCGGCCCAAAAGTTAGTGCCTAGGTTACGGGCCAAGCCATCAATGACTAGAGTCGCCTCCAGGTGTGATAGCAGCAGAGTTCTTTCGGTGGGTGGGTTGAGGGCTGCCACCAACCAGCCGTGGTAGGTGCGAGTCCGGGCATCGCAAACTGTGCCGCTGGCGTAGCTACCCAGGCCATTGGTGATTAACCATTCCCGCTGATCAAGATGTTGCATTGGCTGGGGGGGGATTCACCCCCACTTGATTTAGATGCGATCGTTACAGAATTGTTATAGAACTGTTATAGATTACTCTCAATGGTGCGACGATAATCGCTTTTTGGCTTTACTCCCCGAAATTCTTCGATTAATTCCTTGGCTTTGAAAAATTGTACTGTTGGTGTGCCTGTCACCCCGGCCCGTTCTGCAATCACAGGATCTGCTTCAATATCAATTTCAACATAGTGAATTTTATTATCAAACTCATCTACTACTTTACTCAAAATTGGTTTGAGGGTGTGGCAGGGGCCGCAGGTGGGCGAGGCATATTTGACCATAATTAGGCGATCGCTCTCATGGAATAACTTCCTTAGGGCATTACCCCCCACGTGGCGGGTTGCCGCCAAATCAAAATCAGCAGAATCAACAGCTGCTTTCCCTTGGCTTTTTTCAGACTCCTCGGTCTGGGGGGCTTGGTGGAATTCTTGAATCAAGCCGTGGTGAGATAACCAGCGCTCAGCAGACATGGCTGCCATACAGCCGGAACCAGCAGCAGTAATGGCTTGCCGAAATTCATGATCCTGGACATCCCCGCAGGCAAAGACTCCCTCAGCATTGGTAACTGAGTCTTTAGCAATAATGTAGCCAGCGTCATCTAGCTCCAGTTGACCTTGAAAAAGAGCGGTGTTAGGGGTATGACCGATCGCATAAAACATCCCGCGCACCTCAATTACCCGTTCAGCATTGGTTTTGGTGTCTCGAACCTTAAGCCCAGTCATCTCACCATTTTCCCCGATCACATCAATGGGTTGGGTATTCCAGTGAACGGTGATTTTGGGGTTTTGGAGTACCCGGTCCTGCATGGCTTTGCTAGCCCGCATGGCTTCCCGGCGCACCAGCAGATGCACATGGGAAGCGTACTTAGTTAAATATACAGCCTCCTCAGCTGCCGAGTCACCGCCGCCGACCACCGCTAATTCCACGTTCTTAAAAATTGGAGTTGCCCCATCACAGATCGCACAGGCTGAAATCCCCCGGCTCCAGTATTGGTCTTCACTGGGTAGGCCGAGGCGCTTGGCAGTGGCTCCGGTGGCAATGATTAGGCTATTGGTTTTGATTTCCCGCTCGTCCGATCGCACCGTAAAAGGGCGTTGGCTGAGGTCTACGTAAATCACATCTTCGGTGTAAAGCTCAGCACCCCAACGTACCGCCTGGGCCCGCATTCTTTCCATCAACTCTGGGCCGGTGATTCCCTCTGGAAAACCAGGGAAGTTTTCCACTTCGGTGGTGGTCATTAGTTGACCGCCGGGGATGCCGCCCGCTTGGTAGCCTTCAAACATAACTGGCTTGAGATTGGCTCGGCCTGCATAGATCGCAGCAGTAAAACCGGCCGGCCCAGAACCAATAATCACGACATTTTCTACAGGGGAGTTACTCATGGTTTATTCAAACTCGTAATGACTTCGCTTTACCCCAGTATAACTGAAAAATTCAAGATGAGAAACTTGATCCCGCTGAATTTTTAGCCCGACCAAGCTCTTCTGTGGCCGAGCAACTCTACCAACTCTGGCTTGATACAGCACTTTTCATGTCAATGACATCTCTATTTTTGAAATCCTTGCTAGGTAATGATAATGACGAGGCGGCGATCGCCGCTCATCAAAAAGTGCTGTAACTCTCGTTGTTTAACTTGGCCATGGAGTAACTGTAGCTGAAGGGGTAACTACTTGAGCAACCGTTAAAGATGATGGGGACAACTGAGGGGGTGTTTGAAAAGGTAAAGACGGTTAAAACCGTCACTACAAACTCAGATCTTTAGGGACATACACGAAGATTTTTCAGCTCGTAGTGATGACTTCAGTCATCAAAATGACTTGACACCGTCACTACAAACTCAGATCTTTAGGGATATACACGAAGATTTTTCAGCTCGTAGTGATGACTTCAGTCATCAAAATGACTTAACACCAGACTTTTCAGACATCCTCTGAGATTGCCTAGGACAAAAATCCTATCCCAACTTGCAGGGCTACACCTACTGTTCTAGGCAGGCCAATTAGAGCCAAAATAATTTGGGTTCGGGAGTTTTGATTCTGAATTGAGTGCAAAGGTAGAGAGCTAACTGGTGTTGCCCTAGCTGATTACAGATGCGGCTGGGGCTGCGGCCACCTCTGGGCTGTTGGCCTCTGAGGGGGGCACCACCTGCCAGAACTGGGGTAGGTAGTGGGCCCAGTCTGCTAGGATTTGTTGGCCTTTTTGGCTGCTGGTGCGATCGACAAAGGTTTCAATCAACTCCCGTAACTGCCGCTGCCCGACTTCAGAAGTAACTCGCTGTACCTTGACAATTTCTGGATTGACTTTGGCGCTGAAGCTACCGTCCTCATCTAGGAAGTAACCCAAGCCGCCGGTCATGCCAGCCCCGACATTGCGCCCGACCCGGCCTATCACTACCACCACACCGCCGGTCATGTATTCGCAGCAGTGATCGCCAGCGCCAGTGATTACTGCCTTAGCTTGGGAATTGCGGACGGCAAAGCGTTCTCCGGCTTGCCCGTTGGCAAACAGAAATCCGCCAGTGGCGCCGTAGAGACAGGTGTTGCCAATGATCACGTTATCTTCGGGGCAGTAGGTAGCCGTCGGGGATGGCACAATCACAATTTCTCCGCCGTGCATCCCCTTGCCTACGTAGTCGTTGGCTTCGCCGGTCAAGTGTAGGGTCATCCCCGGCAAGTTAAAGGCTCCAAAGCTTTGGCCGGCGGCCCCTTGGCACTTGAGGGTGATTTGGCCAGTAAAGCCGTTGTTGCCGTATTGTTTGGCGATCGTTCCCGCAATTCTGGCCCCTACGGTGCGGTCGGTGTTGACAATTGCGGTGGTCTGGGTAGTGGTGCCTTGGGCCTGGATGGTCTCTGCCAATCGGGTCAGCAGGGTGTCATCCAATACTGGGCCGTTGCTGTGGACGGGTTCGTGTTTTAGCCAGGTGCGATCGTTCTTGGTATCAGGCAATTGGGTCAAGCAATCTAGATTTAGGTTTTGGACTTTGCCCAGATTGATATCAGTTCTGGTTTTTAGGAGGTCAGCCCGGCCGATCACCTCGCTGAGGCTGCGGTAGCCTAGGTGAGCCAGAATGTGCCGCACTTCTTCAGCTACAAAGTAGAAAAAGTTGACCACATCGCCGGGGACACCGTTGAACCGTCGCCGGAGTTCTTCCTTTTGGCTGGCTACCCCGACGGGGCAGTTGTTGGTGTGGCAGACCCTGGCCATGATGCAGCCTTCGGCGATCATGGCGATCGAACCAAAGCCGTATTCCTCAGCGCCCATCAGGGCGGCCATCACCACATCCCAGCCGGTTTTGAGGCCGCCGTCAACCCGGAGAATGACGCGATCGCGCAGTTGGTTTTCCATAAGGACTCGGTGCACCTCGGTCAAACCTAACTCCCAGGGGCCGCCCGCATGTTTGATTGAGCTGAGGGGGGAAGCCCCGGTGCCCCCATCGTGGCCCGATACTTGGATGACATCGGCATTGGCCTTGGCTACCCCAGCGGCCACGGTGCCAATCCCCACCTCGGCCACAAGTTTTACAGAAACTTGGGCTTGGGGATTGATTTGATGTAGGTCAAAAATCAACTGGGCCAGGTCTTCGATCGAATAGATATCGTGGTGGGGCGGTGGTGAAATTAGGGATACGCCGGGTTTTGATCGCCGGAGCATGGCAATGTAGGCGCTCACCTTGGGGCCGGGTAATTGGCCGCCCTCGCCGGGTTTAGCTCCCTGGGCAATCTTAATTTCAATCTGCTGGGCGCTCATCAAGTACTCTGGGGTGACCCCAAAGCGACCCGAAGCCACCTGTTTAATTGCTGAGTTGGCGGTGTCACCATTGCGGAGGCCCTTGAGGTGGGGCAGTAGGTGGGCTGAGCGTCCCTGCTCATCCACATCATCAAGGGTGTGGTAACGTACCGGGTCTTCGCCGCCTTCACCAGAGTTAGATTTACCCCCAATTCGGTTCATGGCGATCGCTAGCACCTCGTGGGCTTCCCGTGACAAGGCCCCCAAGGACATACCACCGGTGCAAAAACGCCGCACGATTTCTGTCACTGATTCCACCTCAGCTAGGGGAATGGCGCAGCGATCAGCTTGAAATTCTAAAAGATCCCGCAAAGCCGTGGGCGGCCGTGAGGCCAGTTGCTTTTGATACAGCTCATACAGACTGAAATCTAGCCCGTCTTGGCTGGCCCGGACTGCCTTGTGGAGAGCCTTGGCCATCTCAGGGCTATTCATGTGGTACTCAGCCCCTGGGCGGTACTGGACAAAACCGAGGTTCTCCAGTTTTTTGGCCGCTGGGAAGGCTTGGCTATGCCAGGCCATGACCTCTTGGGCTAGCTCCACTACACTCAGGCCGCCCAGGCGGGAGGTGGTACCAGTGAAGCCCAGCTCCAGGAGGTCGCGCCCGATGCCGATCGCTTCAAAGATCTGGGCGGCCTGATAGCTAGAGAGCAAGGAAATCCCCATCTTCGAGAGAATCTTCAATAACCCCTCTTCCACCGCTTTGCGGTAATTTTCCTGGGCTTGTTGGATGGTAATCTGGGGGAGTTTTTGCTGCTGGATCAGGCTTTGGGTACGGCTGCTCTGCCACCACTGACGGACAGTTTCCCAAGCCAGGTAGGGGCAAATTGCCGAGGCTCCATAGCCAATTAAGCAGGCAAAGTGATGGGTACTCCAGCATTGGGCTGTCTCTACCACCAGCGATGCCCGCATCCGCATCCCCTGCCGGATCAGGTAATGGTGAACAGCACCTACGGCTAATAGGGGCGGGATGTAGGTCAAACTGTCGTCAATGCTGGCGGTGCGATCGCTCAAGATCAAAATCTCTTGGCCGGTGGCGATCGCATCCATAGCTTGCTTTTGGAGCCGAACTACAGCCGCAGCCAACCCCTGGGGTCCCTCAGCTACGGGGTAAAGGGTACTCAAGACCGCCGCTTGAGCCTTGACCACAGCCAATTCGGCTTCATTAAGCACAGGGCTGGACAACTGAATAAGTTTGGCTCCCGCCGGCCCGGGTTGGAGGATATTATGGCGCGCCCCCAACTGCATAGTTAAAGACATGACCAACTTTTCCCGGAGGGGGTCGATGGGGGGATTGGTGACCTGGGCAAACCGCTGCTTAAAGTAGTCGTAGAGCAGGTGGGGTTTGCTGCTGAGTACCGCTAGGGGAATATCATCCCCCATGCAGAAAGTAGGCTCTTTACCGGTAGCGGCCATGTCTTGGATGACTAAATCGAGATCCTCAGCGGTGTAGCCAAAGATAGTCTGCCGCTGGATTAAGCTAGCGGCATCCATGAGGGTATCGGTGGCCATGGGCTGGGCTTCTAGGGTTTTGCGGTTGCTTGCTAACCATTGGCCATAGGGGTAACGACTGGCTACCCGTTGTTTAATCTGCCAGTTTTTCAGAATTTCTTGATTGAGGAGGTCAACGGCGATCATTTGGCCGGGGCCGAGGCGGCCCTTTTCCACAATGTCTGCTTCTGGCAGGGCCACTACCCCAGCTTCAGAGCCGACTACGACTAGGCCATCTTTGGTAATGCAGTAGCGGGCTGGTCTGAGACCATTGCGATCAAGGGTCGCCCCGACCACCTTACCATCGCTAAATACCAAAAGAGCCGGTCCGTCCCAAGGTTCCTGCAAACCGCTGTAATATTCGTAAAAGCTGGTGATTTCTGGGTAATTTTCTAGGTCTGGCTGATTTTGATAAGCCTCAGGAACCATGATCATCAAAGACTCCATGGCGCTGAAGTTGGAGCGCACCAAGAGTTCCATGACATTATCTAGGCTGGCTGAGTCGCTGTTGGTGGGGACAATGATCGGCCGGATTTCCTTGATTTTTTCTCCCCAGCATTCGTGGGCAAAGTCTGCCTCCCGGGCCATGGTCCAGTTGAGGTTGCCCAGGAGGGTATTGATTTCACCATTGTGGCCCAGGAGGCGCATGGGCTGGGCTAGGGGCCACTTGGGCAGGGTGTTGGTGCTGAAGCGGCGATGATACACTGCAAAGGCGCTCTGGAAATCGGGATCAGCCAGATCTAAATAAAATTGCCCCAGCACCTCGGAGCGCACCATCCCCTTGTAAACGATCGTCCGACTAGAAAACGAGCAGACATAGTATTCATCGGTGGCCACGCTAGTGGCAATTTGCTGGCCAATGCGCTTGCGTGCCAAGTACAAAAGCCTCTCCAACTCTTCCCCCGCCATAGGGGCAGCGACAATCACTTGGGCAATATCGGGCTGATTTTCCTTGGCCTGCACGCCCAAAACCCCTCGATTTACAGGCACTGGCCGCCATCCTAGTACCTCTAGACCAATTTTGCTGAGTTGGTCGTTAATAATTTGGCGAATCTGGCTTTGTAACTCCGGCTGGGCTGGTAAAAACAACATACCCACTGCCATTTGGTCAAAGTTCCTGGGAACCGTTTGATTTTGGGATGCCAACCATTTACTCAAGAGTGCCCAGGGAATGGCTGTGAGCATCCCAGCTCCATCCCCGGAGTCATTGTCAGCACTACAACCACCGCGATGTTCCAAGCACCCCAACGCTACCAAGGCTTGTTTTACCAAGTTATGGCTGGCTAGTCCTGATTGAGTTGCGATGAAGCCCACGCCACAGGCATCTCTTTCTTCCACTAACCAAGGTGGACCGGCATAGGTATCAGGGATTTGGGATAGATGGTTGATGTTACTGTGATCTAGCATTTGTAGTTGGTTGGGTTGCAAAAATAATTATGCGCGGGGTGGCTGTGTCGTTGTCAGACAAGGGGCCGTAGCGATCGCAGATTTAGGAGCTGGTGATCGCTATTATGAGGCTTTTGAACACAGCAAATTACACGGGTAAGCAATATTATTAATTAAATTTCAGAAACTGGGCAAGGGATCACTGGGAAATATCCAGCTAGTTAGATTCTTCAGGCATTTGCTCGATTCGGGAGCCGGTCTGTGGATTGTCAACCCATTTCCACTCAATTGCCAGTGAAGAGCAGATATCGTCTATATTGTGTTACATATAATTGGCACATGATGGGCGGAAGCTGCCAGTTATCTAAAACCTAATGCCAGGCTAGTCGAAGCCCATCGTTAAAACTTTCCCTGGTTTTTTGACCCAAGAGATGTCATCTTCAACTGTGCTAGAAATCCTTGTCATCCTAGTCTTGGTTTTTGCCAACAGCATATTAGTGATGACAGAAATGGCGATCGTCTCCTCGCGGAAAGCTAGGCTCCAGCAGTTGGTTAACCAAGGTAACCAAAAAGCCCAGCAGGCACTGGATTTAGCTAACTCCCCCAACAGCTTTCTTTCTTCTATCCAAGTCGGAATTACCCTGATTGGGATTTTAGCTGGGGCCTACGGGGGAGCAACCATCGCCCAGAGCCTGGCAAAGGAATTGGAGAAGGTCAGTTTTCTAGCCGGACAGAGGGAAAGCTTGTCTTTTGTAGTGATAGTCATCTTAATCACCTACGTAAATATTGTTTTTGGGGAATTGGTGCCAAAGCGGCTAGCCCTGAGCCGCCCAGAGGCGATCGCTACCAACATGGCCAAACCAGCCCAGTGGCTAGCCTGGCTGATTTCTCCAGTGGTGGCGCTGCTCAGCCATTCCACAGACTTGATCCTCCGCCTATTTGGGGATCACCACAGTCAAGAGCCTGAGGTCACCGAAGAGGAGATCAAGGTTTTAATTGAGCAAGGCCGGGAGGCAGGCACCTTTGAGCAAGCTGAACAAGATATGGTGCAGCGAGTATTTCGCCTGGGCGATCGCCAAGTTAATGCCATGATGACCCCCAGACCAGATATTGTTTGGCTGGATCTGGAAGACTCCTTTGAAAATAACCGGCAAAAGATGATCAAATCCTCCCACTCCCGTCTGCCAGTGTGCCAAGGGGGATTGGATAATGTTTTGGGGGTGGTACAAATTTCTGATCTCCTGTCGCGATCGCTGTGCGGAGAAAATCTAGATCTGACGGTCAACCTCCGCCGCCCCCTATTTGTGCCAGAAAGTACCTCTGGCTTCAAGGTACTGGAGTTGTTTAAGCAATCGGGTACCCACATTGCCATGGTCGTGGATGAATACGGAGTCATCCAAGGTCTAGTCACCCTCAACGATGTTCTAGTCGAGCTGGTCGGCGATATTCCTTCTGTGGATCAGCAGGAGGAACCCATGGCAGTCCAACGGGAAGACGGCTCCTGGTTAGTTGATGGGATGTACTCAGTAGAAGACTTCTTTGAATTATTCCGCATCGAAGACCAACAGCGGCAGCAGCGGGGCAACTATCAGACCCTGGCTGGACTAGTCATTAGCCAATTGGCCCGCATCCCGACGGCGGCTGACCATTTTGAGTGGCAGGGCCTGCGCTTCGAGGTGATGGACATGGATGGAAATCGCGTTGATAAGGTTTTGATCATGCCATCCCAAACTTCCCCGGCCAAAGATAATGAGCAACCTAAATAACGTTGAGGTGATTTGGCCGGGCGATCGCTGTACCTTTGCCGCCTACATGGAGCAAGCCCTGTATCATCCCCAGGCTGGCTACTACCACCAAGCTAGGATCGGCGAGGGTGGAGATTTTTTTACCTCCCCCCACTTGGGCCCAGATTTTGGAGAACTGCTAGCCGAGCAATTTGTCCGGTTTTGGCAACAATTAGGGCAGCCGCAACCCTTTACCTTGGTAGAAATGGGGGCAGGACGGGGTTTGTTGGCCTTGGATATCCTCCGCCGCCTACACAGCCACCATCCAGACCTGCTGGCTAGTTTAGATTACGTAATTATTGAAAAGGCTGCTGGGTTAGTTCAATACCAACGCCAACTACTAAGGGATTGGCCGATGGTGAGTTGGCATTCCTGGGAGGAGATGACCCCTGTGGTCGGCTGCTACTTTGCAAATGAGCTGATAGATGCATTTCCAGTACATTTAGTCACAGTCCACCGGAGTCAGCTCCAGGAGATTTACCTGAATTTGGTGGATGGACAGATTCAAGAGGAGGTCGGTTTAGTTTCTACTCCCCGGCTCCGGGAGTATTTTGCTTGGTTGGGTATTGATATTGCTAGCTATCCGGAGTGCTACCGCAGTGAGGTTAATCTTGCTGCTTTAGACTGGCTGGCAATGGTGGCTGGGGGGCTACAGCGGGGGTATATTCTGACGATCGACTACGGTTACAGCGCTGATCGCTACTACAGCCGGGAGCGCCATCAAGGTACTCTCCAGTGCTACTATCGCCACCGCCATCACAACAACCCTTACTTGTATCCCGGTCAGCAGGATATTACTGCCCATGTGAACTTTACTGCCCTAGAGCGCCATGGACAAACCCTAGGATTGACTTCCCATGGACTGACCAAACAGGCTTTGTTCTTAATGGAGTTGGGGTTAGGCGATCGCCTAGCTAATCTGGGCCAGGGCGAGGAAACGGCCACCGCCGCCCAAGTCCTGGAGATTATCCGCCGTCGCCAAGCTCTGCACCAGTTGATTGACCCCAGTGGCTTGGGTGGGTTTGGGGTGTTGCTACAGAGCAAGAACCTCTAGATTCATTCCGGGTAAATGACTAGCTAGCCACAATTGACAATTGTACGTAACTTGCTAAGCATGGACGGCTTTGGTTTGTTTGAGGGGAATGGCGATCGTAAACTCTGTGCCCACCCCGACTTCAGAGTGACAAACTAAACTGCCGTTGTGTTTCTCCACTATGATCGAATGGGAAATGGCCAAGCCCAGACCAGTACCCTTGCCCACTGGCTTGGTTGTAAAGAAAGGATCAAACAATCGCTTGACTAGCTCCGGCTGAATACCAGTGCCGTTATCACTAATTTTGATTTCTAGGTGATCCTGGTGCACACTGGTTTGAATCGTGATCTGGGGCTGCTCGACACAATTTTGCTCGGAGGCAGCGTCAAGGGCATCTAAGGCGTTGCTGATAATATTCATAAACACCTGATTGAGTTGCCCTGCATAGCACTCCACCATCGGCAGATTGCCGTATTGCTTGTTGATGATAATGCCAGGATGATTAGATTTGGGCTTGAGTCGATTTTGAAGAATCATCAAAGTACTGTCAATCCCATCATGGATGTCAACGGCTTTCATTTCCGCCTCATCTAGGCGTGAAAAAGAGCGCAGGGACTTGACAATTTCGCGAATCCTTTCTGCTCCTATTTGCATAGAGTCGAGGATTTTGGGTAAATCCTCTGCCACAAAGCTGATTTCCGCATCCTCTAGCTTCTGGGCTAGGGCGGGACTGGGGTTTGGGCAATCCTTTTGGTACATCTCTAGGGTCTGGAGAATTTCGTTGGCGTATATGCGGGCATGGCTGATGTTGCCGTAGATAAAGTTAACTGGGTTATTAATTTCGTGGGCAACCCCAGCCACCAGCTGCCCCAGGGCCGACATTTTTTCTCCTTGGATTAATTGGGTCTGGGTGCGCTTTAGCTCAGTTAGGGCCTCCTCTAGTTCACTGGCTTGTTTTTGGAGGGCATTGGCAGAGTTTTGGAGAGCCAACTCTGCTTCTTTGCGATCGCTCACATCCATAAAAACCCCCAAAGCCCGGACCACCTTGCCTTGGTCGTTGTAGTCATAGACCTCCTTGCTGAATATGTGGCGGATTGAACCATCAGTGTGGATGACTCGGTATTCGATCGCTTGGGATATCCCGGTGGCACTGGCCTCCTCCATGATATTTTGTACCCGGTGCCGGTCCTCAGGATGCACCTTATCAAAGAACTGGCAGTACGAGAAAACCTCCGTCTCTGGATCCAGACCCAAAATTCGCAAAACCTCCTCAGACCAAACCACCGACTGGGAAGCAAGATCGCGCTCCCAACTGCCCACATGGGCAATTCGCTGGGCTTCGTTGAGAATCTGAGCCATCCGCCGGGATTCAGTTTCCTTCTGCTCAAGGCTAGAAAAGGAGTTTTGTAGCTGGGCAGCCATCTGGTTAAAAGCCCGGGCCAGCACCCCCAATTCGCCCTGGCTATGGATATCGACGTTTTGATTCCACTCTCCTTTCGAGAGGGCATTGGCCGCCTGGGAGAGACTTTTGATCGGGTTAAGGATGCGGCTTGCGGTAGCTAAAGCTGTGACGATCGCAAAAATTACCGCCCCAACACACACATAAATGGTCAAGTTGCGGTTAGCCACCACCTGCTGAATAAAATCAGACTCAGGTACTACCACCAAAATCAGCCAATCTACACCCTCGTGGCTAGTCAGGGGAGTGACCTGCAAATAATTTTCAACCCCGTCAACAGTAAACTTCATCTGCTGACTACTTCTTAAGTCATTTAAGTCTGGATAGTTATTGAGGAGATACTTGGCAGCAGTGCTAATGAGCGGCATACTGCTAGAGCTGCCCTTGAGGCGACTGATCTGGCCATTGATCACCACAAAAGGTCTTTCCTTAATTGAGCTAGCAATTAGATAACCCTGGCGATCAACGATGAAAACCTGCCCCGTCTGACCCACCCGGATAGTACGTAGATATTCGCCGATTTCTGCTAGCGACAGATCCACACCCGTAACTCCAATTAATTTTTTGCTGCGATCGTACAGGGGTGTACTGTAGATAATTGATAGGCTCATGGTGCTAGCGTAGGCATAGACACTACTCCAGGTTCCCTGTTGATTTTTTAAAGCTGATTGATACCAAGATTGATTGCTTAGCTTAAACCCAGGATCCTTCTGTAATACCTGACCCCGCTGTCCCTGATTATCTGCATTGTAAATAATCAAACCCTCTTCACTATCAGCATTGGTAATATTGAAACGGAAACTATTTCCACTGACTCTCTCAATACCGGTAAAGTTACCTCGACTATCAGCAACATGAATACGACTGACATTATTAAAAAACTGAATTTCCTTAGCTAGGCGTTCCTCCAGAGCTGGGGTATTTTCTAAAGATAAATGACCCAATTGAAACTCCCTGACGTTCATCATGGCAATATTACGAGGCTCAGCCAAATAAGAATCCACGTGTTGCTTTACCCTGGCAGCCACTTCAGTATGTAATTTTTGGGCTAAATCATTGACGGCCCTCTGGCTGTTTTCTACCGACAGCCAGCCTACTAAGCCAACAACACCAACAATTTGCAGAACAAAGGGAATAACTAAAATTCGCCGTAGGGATACCTGAGCAGTCTGTTGAGATAATTCCTTGGTTAGAGATTTTCTTGGCATGATCGCATCCCCGTGGTTCTACTGATGTGTAATGAATTTTTTAGATAGATATCGATACCCTGGTGGTCTAAGTTTGCAACTAGGTCTGTAGTTTCCGTGTAGATGCTGTGGGTCTAGATTGACCGATGTGGAGATAGATTGATGTATTTGCAGGCACATCTCAATTTTCTAGTTTAATCGTTTTGAGGGGGATGCATCTTAATTTTGTGCTGTCAAGGTGGCCAGTTTGGGTATATAACAGTGCTAAACCAGATTGTGCTCTTGGGAGTTGTATCCAGTTAATGGTCTTCCTAAGACCAGTGATATCAAAAGAAATTGGTTGATGTAATCATCATTAGGATAGATTCGCATGGCAGAGATAGCAAAAACGCGGGTAGGCATTATTGGTGCTTCTGGGTATGGTGGTGTGCAGTTGGTTCGGTTAATCCAAGATCATCCCCATTTGGAATTAGCTTACCTAGCTGGTAGTAGCAGTGCTGATAGATCCTTTGGGGAGCTTTATCCCCATTTGGCCCATGCGGTGAAACAAAAAGTTGAAGCGATCGACATCCCTTCGATTGCCCAGCGTTGTGACGTGGTATTTTTGTCGCTCCCCAATGGTCTAGCCTGTGACTTGGCCCCCCAATTACTGAACTACAACCTCAAGGTTTTAGATTTATCTGCTGACTACCGCTTTAGCAGTCTAGAAACCTATACCCGTTGGTACGGCACCAATCGCAGTGATCAAAAGACAGTTGCCGCAGCCATCTATGGCTTACCGGAGCTTTACCGCAGTCAAATTAAAAATACTCAATTGGTCGGGTGTCCGGGGTGCTACCCCACAGCCAGCCTACTCGCCTTGGCTCCCCTACTGAAACAGGGGCTGGTGGATCCAGAAACAGCGATCATTGATGCTAAATCCGGCACCTCTGGTGGGGGGCGGCAGGCAAAGACCAACCTGCTGCTGGCAGAGGCGGATGGCTCCTTTGGGGCCTATGGGGTGGCGAATCACCGTCACACCCCGGAAATTGAGCAGGTTTGTACGGATTTGGCGGGCTACGAAGTGATAGTCCAGTTTACGCCGCATCTAGTGCCAATGGTGCGGGGAATTCTGGCTACTGTGTATGCCAAGCTGCGGGATCCTGGGTTGGTGACTGACGATCTGTTGACTATTTACAGCGCTTTTTATCGATCGTCCCCTTTTGTGAAGGTTTTACCCAGTGGTGTGTATCCCCAAACTAAATGGGCCTGTGGCACGAACCTGTGCTACATCGGGGTTGAGGTGGATGCCCGCACGGGCCGGGTGATCGTCATGTCGGCGATCGATAATTTGATCAAAGGGCAATCGGGACAAGCTTTACAGTGTTTAAATCTGATGCAAAACTGGCCAGAAACCTTGGGGCTACCGATGCTGTGTTTTTACCCTTAGGTTTTTTGCAGTAGCCATATGCTAGTCCAGGTCATTCCGGAACTGTCTGGTTGGATTAATAAAAAATGCAGACCCTTGGCTAGTTGTTGGCGGACTGCGAAAGTCTGGGCAGCGCTACGCACTTGGTGATCGCTAAAGGTGGCAATTATCCAGCGATCGACTAGACCAGCTTCAAGGATTAGACCATCCGGCTCCCCAGGAATATAGTCAAGGTGGGCGGGTTGGGCGGTTTCTAGCCAGCGGGCTAGGGATAGGGATTGGCGGCCGCCTTCAATGATCACCCCTGGAATAGCAACGGTGGAGGCGAGTCCCAGGTGGAGGGGGTTGAGTTCAGCCGGGAGGGACTTGATCCGTACGGAACGATCGCTAAACTCCGTCCAGAGCTGACCCGCGCTCAGGGCCGCAAACTGCCAGCGATCACCCCAGAGATTTTCTGGCAGAGGCACAGGGGCGGGCCTCTCTAGAGCCAAGGGCTGGTAAGATTCCCCAGTGTATCCCTGGTGATTGTGGTAATCCTGGGATTGGAGGTATTGCTTGAGGCGATCGACCCGACGACTGGGGACTACTGGAATGCCCAACTGTTGCCCAACAGCCTGGATTAAGCTCAAACACTGGGGTCGGAAGACTTGGATTAACTCCGGTGGGGGGGTGATTTGCTGGAGTTGTTGGGTCAGCCACTGGGAATTAACTTGAGTTTGGGGACAACTAAAGACTAGGCAGGTTTGCTCACTGCATAGGACTAGCTCCCACTGGGTCTGCCCGGTGCGATCAATTAGGGGACGACGAGAAATATCAGCCTGCCAAATAGTCATTGTGCCCAAATCTCAGTTATACGTCTTGAACCGTAATCTTTAGCTCACAAGCACATGTGTTGAATTCTACTGGGAAATCTTGATAATTTTTGCCTTGAAGCATCCCAAGGGTCTTGACTACTGAAAAGTATACGTATCAGGTAACTTACTTTTTATTAAAATTAGAATACGTACATATGTTCTTAGAAGTGTTGAAGGATAATTGAAAAGAGTAGAACATAATAATTAATAACTTATACTAAACTGCCTTCCCAGGCTCATCAATTTTTTTCGAGCATCTAGCAACCAATGACTTTTCTAACTATTTTTTGCAGTCTAGTTAATTTATACTTGATTCCAGCTTATTCCCTGCGCTGGGCTTATTTTCAGGCTAAAGCTCTCTAACAGAGACATAAATACAAACACTTTTTCCAAAATTAGAAACATCTGAGATATCTCTCCCTTAGATTTACTTTAATCTAGTCAAATGATTAAATCAAAAGGGGAATTTTCATCTTTTACAACTTTCCCCACAAATCTTGTTGTTATTAGCCTAACCAGTAAACTATTTTGAATCCAAGAATGCCATCAAGTTGAATTATGGCATTACCCATGACTGTATAACTAACTTTGGACGTATGGTATTTAATTTGATCATCAGCTGTTGGAGCTTATATCAACCTAGGGGCTTTGCTTCCTAAAATATAGAATATCAGTTTTAGTTTTTGCAATTTCATAATGGATGATCGTCTTTCCCATTCTTGCTTTATTCTTCAGCTCTGTACGGCACAAACTGTGCCCCAAATCCTTCTTTCAGCAAGATAATTAGAGTTTAATATGTGCCACGGTTGCTGTAATTGATAAGTCAATCTAAGGTCAGCACACCAACTACTCGTGGGGTTGATTTAGCCGACCGCCCAAGCGTCTGAGTTCGTAGAGCTTAACTCCAATTTGATATTCATACTGGCTGAGTAAACGGGCATAAATGTAGCCAGCCTGACCATCTAAAAAACCCAAGCGCACCACATAAAATAAAATGAATCGCAACAGAGGACGCATTGGCAAGTAGACCCAGATTTTTTTGAGGAAGCGCTTTCTTTGGACAGCATTGCCGAATAGGTTGGGGACGATCGCCTCAGTTTCCCCGCTGCCAGTCAACAAGTTGAGGTAGACCTTCGCTTCCCAATTGGAATAGCGATTGTGTCGTTCCAGCCAGTGGTAAATATCCCGGAAATCTTCGTGAATCATGTCATTTTTTAAGTAACCCGACTTGCCCTGGAGGATCACATGTTCGTGGACTTCATTATCGCCGGTGTTGGGGATTTCTTCTGTACCCAGGTTCTCGTACCTGCCCAGCTGGTGCTGAAATAGGCGTAGGTTCCAGTCGGGATACTTGCCGCCGTGGCGGAGCCATTTACCCAAGAAAAACACTCGTCGATTTAGGTAGTAGCCTGCGTAGTCTGGGTTCTGGATGGCTTGGCGGATTTCTTGCCACAGTTCTGGGGTAATCCGTTCGTCGCAGTCTACGATTAGCACCCAGGGATTTTGGAAGGGCAGATTTGCCAGGGCCCAGTTTTTCTTTTTCGGATAGTGACCATTAAATTGGAACTGCACTACTGTAGCTCCATGGCTTGTGGCAATTTCAGCGGTACGATCGCTACTCTGGGAGTCGACCACAAAAACCTCGGAGGCGATCGCCACACTGGCTAGGCAAGCCGGTAAATTAGCTTGCTCATTTTTAGCCGGAATCAAAACTGACACAGGAACTTTATCCATAAACCACCAAGTCCTTTCCTACCTCAATAATTACCCAACTCACCACAGACATCCATCACACAGGAAGCATCTAGACCAGCCAATCAAAAAACATGCCAATTGATAAATTTATTAAGTCTATTGCTCCAAGTCTATTGGGTTCAGGCATGGGCTAGGTGGGTCAGTTGCTGCGCCTGAGTTATAATCCTGAATAAAGTTAAATTTCTGACACCCTATGGCGGCTGCACCTTTACCAGCTAACCTGGCAAAAATCATCCAAAAGTTTCAGCGGGCTAAGGCCTCTAAACAACGCTACGAGCAGTTAATTTGGTACGCCAACCGACTTAAGGGTATGCCAGAGGAGGCTAAAACCCCTGATAACAAGGTGCCAGGCTGTGTGTCTCAGGTTTTTATCACTGCGGATTTATTGGAAGGCCGGGTGTTTTATCAGGGGGAATCAGATGCCCAATTGGTTAAGGGGTTAGTGGCTGTACTGATTGAGGGCTTGAATGGCTCAACCCCTGAAGAGATCACAGCTATTGAACCAGACTTTATCCAGGATATGGGGTTAAACACTAGCTTGACTCCTTCGCGGGCTAATGGATTTTATAATATTTTTCAAACTATGCAGAAAAAGGCTTTGGGCTATAAAATTGCTACCCAGTCGGAAGGTAGTGGCGGTTGATGTGGATTTTTGTGGATTATTCCTAGCAGCCGCGACGGTACCATTTGGCGATCGTATCCGGCGGCACTCCCAAGTAAAAGGCGGCAATAACAATTTGGTTGAGTAGGGTTGTTTGAATTAGACCAAATTTTTGCCAGCGACGGCCGGAGGTGGTGGCTGCCTGGGGCAAGATCGCAATCCGGCCCAGCTTTTGCAGGCACCTGACAAATTGGAAGTCTTCCATGATCGGTAGCTCAGGAAAACCCCCCACTGCCTGAAAGTTCTTTTGGCTCAGGAACAAAGCTTGATCGCCGTAGGGGAGTTGCAGCCAGTGCGATCGCCAATTAGCCAGCTTTGCAATCCACCCCAATCCAGTCAAATCCCCTGCAATTTTCAATTCAAAGGCCCCAGCCACTACCCCAGGCAATTGGCAGGCATGGCAGATTAATTCAGGGAACCCCAGAGGTAAGCGAGTGTCGGCATGGAGAAACAAGAGAATTTCCCCTTGGGCCTGGCTAGCTCCTAAATTCATCTGCTTAGCTCGACTAGGGGTAGTTGTAAGGAGGGTAATTGGGTAGCTTTGGGCGATCGCTTTGGTTGAGTCGGTACTGCCGCCGTCGACTAGGATAATCTCTAGCTCCGGGTAGTTAAGCAGTTGGGGCAATAGCTGAGCCAAATTTTCAGCCTCATTGAGGGCAGGGATAATGCAGCTAATGGCTGGCGGCATCGATGGTCGTCTCCACTTGTTTTCTTTACCACAAAAAACTACTGTCTTTCCTTGACTTTCTGGGGTGGGTGTAAAACCAAAGGTTTTCTCATCTTTACCTAAAACAGCCATAACTATGGGCTTGGATGTTGATCGTGAATTTAGGGAGTTGAGACCAACCTTAATAGCTGGGCAATAGCAAGGCGGGCCCTATTCCCCGCCGTCGATTGGGGCGATCGCCTTTGATGGCTGGTTAATCGGGGCTGAGTAGAATCAACCGTTGGTTAAGGAGCGATCGCACTTGATCCATCTCTAAGCCTGTCTGGGCCATAACCGCGGCCACGGTTTGGGTACCATCACTGGCAGCGAGAAACTCGGCTGCGGCTGGGTCTAGGTGGACAAGCTGGTAATCCTGGTCAAAAATAGTCTGGCCCTCCCCATCTATGCAGGGATTACGATCGACCACAGCAGCCAGCACCTGTTGATCATCGGCCCAGTCGCACCTAGGCAGGGGCGGCCGAGCCAAGAAAAATTCGTAGTGACTGACCTCAGGATCTAGTAACTCCACCAATCGGTAGGTCTGCTTGGGGCTGAGCTGGGCAGCCCTAGCTACCAGTTCAGGAGCTTTTGCTAGCAGGCGATCGAGCTGCCAAAACTTGGGGTTAGAAAAACCCACAAACTCCAGATCTACTGACTCAATTAGCTCGAATAGGGTGTAGATGTTGTAGTCGATTTCCTGGGGATGAACGTACATATCAGCAAAGCATTCATCCCGATGGTTTTCCAAGGCCCAGCGCTCCTTTTCTCGTTTGGCAAGGCGATTGGTTTCTGGCAAAATCTCGAAGAGCTTGCGGCCGATTTGCACGCCAGCCCGGTAGTCTGCTTGGTTGGGGTCTTGGAGGAGAGCGATCGCCTGTTGCATCAAGGTAATTTCCCAGCGGCCGAGTTCCCCATACACAAAAATGTGCATGATTCCGCCGGGGGCAAGTTTCTCAGCTAGGGCCTGTAAACCCTTTTGGGGATGCTCCAAGTGATGCAGTACTCCGACACAGTTAATCAAGTCAAACTGCCCCGGCAGGCGGGCTGCTTCGTAGAGGCTGAGGTGGTGTAGCTCTAGGCGAGCGTAGCGATCGCAGCGCCTTTGGGCAATCTGCAAAGCCTGGGTGCTAATATCAATGCCCACAACCCGGGCCGCCGGATTTAGATGCAGCAGATACTCAGTGCCGACCCCAGTACCACAACCAGCATCCAAAATCCGAATTTCTTGGTGCTTGGGCTTACGACCGGTACAAAAGTTGTAGGCCGCTGACCAACTCCACCGCCAGTTATAGCCGGGCGGCAGTTCATCTAAAATTGGCTCTGGGGGAAATGGGTAAGTATCGTAGAGTTTGCTGACCGCGGCGGTGATGTCCATACCTGTACTGGTGTAAATGTGCTTTCCAATTTTGCCAGATACGATCGCCTTCTAACTCAGGTAATACTGACAAACAAAAAAATCCCTCCCGGTTTGGGGGAGGGGCAGATTGGTCTTGGATAATTGGCTAATTAAATTCATCAAAAATTAATCAAGCTTGACCACATTACCCAGGTTGCCGACCCTAGGGATGATTCAGGCGTATGCCCTCAGGAGTGTATTCCTCCAGTTCCACCTTGACCGGTTGAACCTGCCAGATTTCCTGGGCATATTCCCGGATGGTGCGATCGGAAGAAAACTTACCCATGCGAATGCTGTTGAGGATTGACATCTTTGTCCAGTGAGCCTGGTCTAGGAAAGTTTCACTAACCTTATCTTGGCAATCGATGTAGTGCTGGTAATCAGCAAACAATAGGTAATCATCTCGATACATCAAGGAATCTACTAGGGGCTTGAATAGTTCGTGGTCTCCGTAGGAGAAGTATCCAGAGGCAATGCGATCAACCACTGCCTTGAGTTGGGGGTTACTTTCGTAGTAGCTCATGGGATTGTAGCCATGAGCTTTAGCCTCATAAACCTGCTCGGTGGTCAAACCAAACAGGAAGAAGTTTTCCGGGCCGACCTCCTCACGAATTTCGATGTTGGCTCCATCTAAGGTACCGATCGTCAATGCCCCATTCATGGCAAACTTCATGTTGCCCGTACCGGAGGCCTCCTTGCCAGCGGTGGAAATCTGCTCCGAGAGATCCGCCGCCGGGTAGATACTCTTGGCCAAGGATGCATTAAAGTTTTTCAAGAAAACCACCTTGAGCCGGCCCCGCACATCGGGATCACGATTGACCACCTCAGCCACGGAGTTGATCAGCTTGATAATCAATTTGGCCATAAAGTAGCCGGGGGCTGCCTTACCACCAAAAATAAAGGTACGGGGAGCAATGTTTAGGTCGGGATTATTCTTAATTCGGTTATACAGAGAGATGATGTGCAAAATTGCCAAATGTTGCCGCTTGTATTCATGGATCCGCTTAACTTGGACATCAAACATCGAGTCTGGGGAAACTTCGATGTCGTTGTGGTGGCGGATGTAGTCGGCTAGATGTTGTTTATTTTGGCGCTTGATCTGTTGCCAGCGTTGGTTAAACTGGGGATCATCAAGGAAGACTTCGAGTTTCCGTAGTTCTTCCATGTGGGTCAGCCAGCGATCGCTCCCCAGTTTTTCAGTGAATAATTCCGATAAACCTGGGTTACACAGCAGCACCCAACGGCGGGGGGTCACCCCATTGGTTTTGTTGCAGAATTTTTCTGGCCACAACCTATAGAAATCTCGGAGGACATCTTTTTTGAGCAGTTCTGTGTGCAGGGCGGCTACCCCATTGATGGCGTGGGAGCCGACGCAGGCCAGGTGGGCCATCCGTACAGCTTTTTCGGGCCACTCTTCAATCAGCGACAGCCGCCCGATAATCTCTTCATCCTCTGGGTACCAGGTGTGTACATCCGACAAAAAGCGGCTATTGATTTCGTAGATGATTTCTAAATGGCGGGGGAGGACTCGGCTAAAGAGTTCGATCGACCATTTTTCTAGAGCCTCTGGCATCAGGGTATGGTTGGTGTAGGCAAAGGTGCGCTGGGTAATCCGCCAGGCCTTGTCCCAGTCTAGGCTATGCTCATCTAGGAGTAGGCGCATCATCTCGGCGATGCTGACGGCTGGGTGGGTGTCATTGAGTTGAATGGCGGCGCGATCGCTCAAATTATCTAAGCTGCGGTGGGTCCTCAGGTGCTTGCGGATAATGTCCTGCAAAGAGCAAGAAACAAAGAAAAACTGTTGCTCTAGGCGCAACTGCCGCCCTTGGGGAGTATTGTCATTGGGGTAGAGGACTTTGGAAATTGTTTCTGATCGAATCTTATCAGCCACAGCTCCGTCGTAGTCTCCAGAGTTAAAAGCCTGGAAGTTAAAATCATCACTGGACTCCGCCTTCCAAAGGCGCAGGGTATTCACGGTATTTGTGTTATAGCCCGGCACCGGAGTATCGTAGGGAATGCCCACTAGGCGAGTTTCAGGAATCCACCGCACCTTGGGATTGCCTTTTTCATCGTTATAAATTTCTGTGTGACCCCCAAGCTTAACTTCGACCTGCTCACTGGGGCGGGGAATCTCCCAGGGATTGCCGAGGCGCAGCCACTTATCAGGGATTTCCACCTGCCAGCCCTCGCTAATCACCTGGGTAAAGATGCCAAATTCGTAGCGGATGCCATAGCCCACGGCGGGCAATTCTAAAGTGGCGAGGGAATCGAGGAAGCAGGCCGCTAAACGCCCTAGACCACCGTTGCCTAGGCCAGGGTCTGGTTCTTGCTCTAGGAGGTCATGCAGACTCAGCCCAGATTCTGCGATGGCTTGCTTGGCCCGGTCGAATATGCCCAAGTTGATGAGGCTATTGCCCAAGTGCCTACCCATCAAAAATTCTGCTGATAAGTAGTAGACGGTTTTGACATCTTTTTCTTGGTAGGTTTTCATGGTCTGCAACCAGCGGCGCAGTAGTCGATCGCGAATTGTGTAGGCTAAGGCCATGTAGTAGTCATCGGCGGTTGCCAGGGATTCGTCTTTTCCTTGGGTGTAGAACAAATGATCCGCAAAGGCTCGTTTAATGGTTTCTACACTCATGCCCGTGCGATCATCTTCTACCAAAATTTGGCCTACTGCGTTGCTTTGTGTTACGTCAGTCATAGATTATTCCTTAAATTGGTACACTAGCCAGTCATTCCACCATGGGGGAGAAATTTACCGCTTACCCTTGGATAGTTGTTGATGGTCATTTTAGTTGTCAGCAGATCCTCAGCATTACCATTAGCTATTGACTGATGACAGCTTTGTGCAGCAGAGATTAAATTACCCGCATACTCATCTGGCTACCTACGCAAATTATAGCTGTACCTATGCCAGACAAAATCAACAACCATACTGGCTCCAGTAACTCATGACAACGTTAATTAAAGATTAATCAAATATTAATTGATTTCGGTAAATTTGCCCTACGAATCTTAACTTAATTGTTAATTAAAAATTAATTTTATCTTGAATTTCTCTAAAAGAATTGCCAGCTGTATCAGCTACCATGGCATTACTCAGAACCACAGCCGTTTTAGATAGAAATGGAATATTCTTAGGGCTTTTTGACTTTCTGCTTCCTCAAGGCAGGAGTCGATGTTGAGAGGTTCAATTGAAATGTCTAGAATTATCGAGTTGATAATTAATTTTTTAAGCTTTTATATTTTTAAGGCTTGAGTATGTTAGGCCCTAGTGACATTTAGCTTACTTGGGCGATGTATCGGGGGAGTGTACCGACTAGGCGGTCTGAATTGAGAATGGCTAGGTTGCATCGGTAACCTACGTTCCGCACGGTTTGAATTAGGTTGGGCTGGCGGGGATCCAGTTCAATTTTCTTACGTAGGGAGAGGATGTGGGTATCGATCGTCCGGGGGTTGTCGATCGTGTTAGGCCAGGCCCGCCGGAGTAGCTCAGCCCGGCTGAGGGCATTGCCATTGGCTTGGGCCAGGACATACAAAAGGCTAAACTCCTGGGGAGTCAGTTCAATGTATTGGTCTTTGATGCAGGCCCGGCGATGAACCAAATCAATTTTGAGATCGCCGTATTCCAATAGTAGGGGGGCACAGGTGAAGCGATCGCGGCGCAGGAGAGCCTCTATCCTGGCAAGAAGTTCCTGCATTCCAAAGGGTTTTTTTAGGTAGTCGTCAGCCCCGGCCCGTAACCCAGCCACCACGTCTGCTTCGGTAATTTTTGCCGATAGGATCAGCACTAGGGCCCGACTTTGCTGGCCTAGCCACCGACAAAAATTCAAGCCATCACTATTTTCTGGTAGGTCGGTGTCTAACAGGATCAAGTCAGGTTTATCTTTTTCGGTCAATTCCCTGGCCGTGTTTAGATCCGCTGCCTGAATGGGATGATAACCAGCCTGCTGGAGGTGCCAGCCTAGGAGCGATCGTAAATTTGAATTAGCTTCAATAATTAAAATGCCTAGGGGTTTCACTGGTTCAACTACGGGACTGTGATTAGGACTGAAATAATCCCTAGGATTACTAAAACCAGGCAGGATTATTCAGCGATCGGCAAAGAGCCGAGGTCATCAACCGCCAAATTTTTGAAAAAATCTAGCTGGCTGATGCTGGTGAGTGGCCGTTAGGATAGCAAAGCCCCCATAGTTTTTTTGTTATCTGTGCTACGTGCCTAGGCCTGCCAGATCAGATAAGCTCCGTAAACAGTAGTAATGATTGCCAGCAGCGTTAACCACTGGGGATATCCTCCTACAAAAGGCTTACCACCTTTGCCCCGCATTGTATCCACGTCGATCCATGGGGTGCTGCCCCTGCGCCACCAACCAGCAACTGTTACTTGGCGGCTGAGAATTTGTTCGGGGCGGGGTTTGATGTACCAAAGCAAATTTCCTAGGGGCCCCAAGGGCGAGATTAGCTGGAGCTTCACCAACCCCTGGCTAGTTTGTAAAAACAAGTCTTGGGCAAGCCAATTGCCTATGCCCCTGCGCCCCATCAATACCCCGCTCATCCGGACGGGGCGTTTTTCATTGGGGACGGCTTTGGGGTTGCAGAGGAGGTCAGCCATGTAATTTTCAGTTTTAGCAAGGCTGGTTTTAATATCCGGGAAGTATTGATTGATCAAAATGAAAACTGTAGTTCCAAAGGTGACCCCAAGGCAGCCCAGGAGGAAGGGGTTGGCGTTGCGGAAAAACCAACTCACTTCAATTATGTAGAAGTGGTAGCCGATCGCACCCACAACCCACATTACCAGCCGCATCCCCATACCAGCGACTAACCCGTAAATGAAGGCCCGTTGCAGCAGGGGCAGGGCTTGCAGATGACCGAAAATGATGGAGATACTGCCTAGGTTCCAGCCCAATTTGGCTGGAGTCTGCACGCTCAATTCGATCTCTTGGGCCAGTTGCCAATTTTGAGCGTAGCGATTCAGCACAGCGATGCGATCGCCCAATAGGGGATGACTATCAGCCCAGACCAACCACTGTCGATGTGGGTTGGCTGCATCCCACTGCAAGAGCTGCTGCAAATTCTGGAGGGGGTCGGGGCCAATTCTTTCATAGCTGCCCCCCAAAATCATCGATTGCTGATAACTGACGGGCAATAGCAGAGAAAACCCCTCAAGTAACCAACTGGTTTGCCCTTGGCGTTGTAGTTGCTGGGAGGTACCCAGGGCGATTTTGAGGAGGGCCCGGCTGAGGGCGTTGGGGTTACCAGTAAAAGAGGCGGCGGTGCGATCGCTATAGTAAATCCGTAGCCGCGAAATCCACATCAACGGTAGTCGCCATAGCCAAAATAAACTGTAGCTGAGGTTAGCAATCGTGCCACTGAGGGCTAATACAAATCCACGGCTAAATTTAGCCACAGGATCAGGCAAACGGAGACAGGCTTCCCCTAGGCGATCGCCCCAGTAGGCCAACTGCCAATAGATAGTATAAGGAATCTGCAATAGCAGCACTGCCCCAGACAACAAAACAAAATCACCGTTGAGGATCTGGCCCAGTTGGGTGCCATAGACCACCGAAACTTCCTCAGGGGTCAATTGCTCTAAAAGGCCGTAGCTGACCACAATCCGGGCTGTCCTTGGCCAGTTGCCGTAAGTAAAAGCCAAGGGCAATGCCGTCGGGATCACCCGCAGGCTGGGGAAAGGGATTTTGCGTTTTTGACAGCCAGAGCGCATCAAGCTGATGGCTTCTGGGCTTTTTTGCTGGAGTTGGTTAAGGCTGAGGGGTTTCATGTTGTAGCTGAAGCGTAGCAGCCAATCAAGCCACCAGGGCAGTCCGATCACCAACACCGCCATTAGCCCCAGTAAAAAGTAGGTCGGGTCAGCGTAGAACAGTTGCACTGGCTGGAGCCTGAGCCAACTCAGTCTGGCTAAAGTCCAGTTGATGGCTTCCATGGCGGTATCGAGGGTAAATCTCAGCCATAGGAAGAATCCCGCTGCTGCGGCAATTTGGATGATCCAGTAGCGGCCCAGGGTTTTGTAGGTAGCCCAAGCTAGGAAGAGGTTATTCAACCAAACGGCGATCGCAAAGCGTCCCAGTACGAAGTAAATTAACCCATACACTGCTAGGGCGATCGCCATCTCCACAGGCCAAGATTTTTTGAGCTGCAAACCCCTGAGGGGCTGCCAACTGGTCGCCCTGGGGGCATTACGCCAGGGCACCACCAATGTTGATCCAAAAATTGATGCAGGCTGGGTTGTGGTTGTTACCAGGGCAGCTTGGGACTGGGTATGACTGGCCAGCCATGCCTGCACTTGGGGATCAGTGCTTTCTGCTAGAATTTTTCTAATTTGCTCAGCTTGTTCAATTGCTCCACAGCTCCGGTAGGCTAGCATCAGATGCATCTGGGCTTGGATAACCAGAGCTGGATCCTGAGTGGTATTACAAAGTTGTTGTAACTGAGCGATCGCCTGTTGATAATTACCCTGATTGAGGGCGGTGATACCAGCACTCAAGGAAGGATGGGACACCATAGATTTAACTCCCACAAGGGCACTACTGCCAAAGTTTAGTCAACTTTAAGGTTAATCCTACAGCCCAGTCATCTGCCAGTGGTTGCAGCAATTTTTTAGTCGGGTTATCTAGCTAGATACATTAACAACCTGGCGCACATGCAAAACATCGCTCATTTTCTTTACCCGGTTGCAGACCTGCTCAAGTTGTTCGCGGTTGGCAATATCAATGCACAGGTGGATTATGGTCGGCTGATTCGGCTCAGTTTTTACGTGGGCACTGCGGAGATTAATTTTGCGATCGGCTAAATGAGACAAGACATCCTTGAGCAATCCAATTCGATCAAGAGCCTCCACCTCAATATTGACTGGGTAGGTGAGGGTCTGACCATTACTGGAGCTATTCCAATGTACCGGCACTAAACGATCAGCAGGGATTTTCTCTAAATTGCTACAGCCATGGCTATGGATAGAGATGCCCCGTTGGTGGGTGACTACCCCGATGATTGGTTCGCCCGGCAGGGGATGACAACAGCCCGCCAAATGGTGTAAAAGACCCTCGACCCCGACGATCGGAGAATATTTGCGATCGCTCTTTAGTTCCGGTTTAGCCAGACCAGGCGGCTTCTCTGGAAGCTTTTCCAACTCCGGCGGCAGCTTAGCCTTGATAATGTCTCGGATCCGGCTGACCACGCTATTGAGAGCAAATTCGCCGTTACCCAAACCAGCCAGAAGATCATCCACATTGCGATAATTGCACCGCTCTGCCACTGCCTGCATCGGCTCTGACTTGAGTAATGTTTCAAGACCTTTTTTGCCCAACTCCCTCTCTAGAAGCTCCCGACCCTTGGCTAGGTGCTCCTCCCGATGGCAACGCTTGTACCACTGTTTAATCCGATTTTTGGCACTGGGTGTAACTACAAAGTTCAACCAGCCCAAGCTGGGATGCCCAGTTTTACTGGTTTGAATTTCCACCACATCACCGTTTTGGAGCTTGGTATCCAGACCACTCCAGCGGTTGTTAATCCTAGCTCCCACACACTGATTGCCCACTTCAGTGTGGATGCGGTAAGCAAAATCCACTGGGGTAGAGCCTTGGCTCAGAGCCACCACATCGCCTTTGGGTGTAAAAACAAAAATATCTTCACTAAATAGATCGATCTTGATAGTTTCTAAATACTCATTGGCATCCTTGAGATCATTCTGCCAATCTACAAGTTGTCTTAGCCAGTTAAATTTATATTCCTTGGAGGTGAGCTGGCTAGCGGTGCCAGTCTGCTTATATTTCCAGTGGGCTGCAATCCCATATTCAGCCACATGGTGCATTTCAATGGTACGGATTTGTACCTCTAGGGGTTTGCCGGTGGGGCTAATTACTGTGGTGTGGAGTGATTGGTAATTGTTGGGTTTGGGTAGGCCAATGTAATCTTTGAAGCGTCCAGGCATGGGTCGAAATAGGTCATGGACGATCGCTAAAGCCCGATAGCACTCCTCCTTAGTCTCTACAATTAGTCTGATCGCCGCCAAGTCGTAGATTTGGCTAAATTCCTTTTGGCGGCGTTCCATTTTCTGGTAGATGCTGTAAAGATGTTTGGCTCGACCGCTGACATCTAACCAGTTGATCCCCGCCTGGGTACAATGCTGGCGCAGTAGGCAAACAACTTCCCGAATTTGAGCATCACGATCGACCCGCTTCTCAGCCACTAGGGTCTGCATCTGCCGATAACCCTCCGGATCAATGTACTTAAAACTGAGATCCTCCAGCTCCCATTTAAACCGCCACATCCCCAGACGATTGGCCAAGGGGGCAAAGATCTCCTTGGTTTCTAGGGCGACTTGCCGCTGTTTTTCTGGGGGGAGAAACTCCAAAGTCCGCATATTGTGCAGGCGATCGGCAAACTTGACAATAATAACCCGAATATCTTGGGCCATAGCCACAAACATCCGCCGGAAATTTTCAGCCTGTAGTTCAGTCTTGCTGGAAAAATGCAGTTTTGATAGCTTGGTCACCCCCTCGACAAGCTGGCGTATCTCCGATCCAAATCGCTGCTCAATCTCCTCTCCAGTAACATCAGTATCTTCAATTACATCGTGGAGAAAGCCCGCGGCTATCATGGCACTGCTGCCCATATCCCGTAGGATACCAGCCACTTCTACCGGGTGGATTATGTAGGGTTCTCCAGATTTACGACATTGCCCCTGATGTAGTTCGTGGGCAAACTGAAAAGCACGGCAGATCAAGTCATTATCAGGATCAGCCGAGAGGCTATCACTACTCTGTTTAATTAGGCACTCTTGGAGCCATTCGGGCAACTTAAATTGGTAGGGAATCAGGCAAGCATGGCGGTCGGGTTCTGTGGTGAGAGTGTTCATAGGCGTAGCAGTTATTAGACAGGCACTGGATATAGAGGCATGATGGAGGAGCAAACATTATATGAAAAAAACTTGAGTTTATAGAGTGACGATAGTGAAAGAAAAATAACTAGAATGAACTTTAAGTTTCAGTACTGAAAATACTTGAGTGATATTTGTAACATTAAGAGAATACAACAGATTCTCCCAATTATTTCAGGTAAAATAATTTAAACTAATCGCTCTGGGCTACGTTAGCTGCAAAAGCTGAATTGGTAATTTAGTTTTGCCCTAACAGTAACCATTAAATTCAACTTAACATTTGCTTAACGCTTTGGCGATGGGGTCGAGAAAAATTTTTAGGGAGGGATACTAAGCCCACTACTTTGGGATTAAGGTTTTGCTAAGTATGATTTACTTGAAACTATGGGAAGTAATTTACCCCGCCTTCACACCTACACTACATTACTTAACTGCCTAACTAAGTTCCGGGAAGCGATCGCCCAATCCCAGGCAGGAGACAAAAAAAATATCATTGCCGATTGGCAGAACCTCTACCAGTTTTACCAGCGAGAGGTTTTAGCAAAAGATTACGAACTGCCCCAGGCCCTTAGTACTGAGCTGCACCGGATCATCAAGCTCTTGGCCATAGAAGTACCGCGCTGGTATGCAGGGCGTATTACCCTAGCTGAACGACAGGGGATAGTTCTCAAATATTTAACAACTGCGATCAACTATTGCCAAGCCGTGTTGAGCCTCGACTAATCGTTAGTTTCCTCTTCAGATTCTCCACCGGGAGAGTTGTGATAGATCGAGTCCAATTGTTGGCGAGCATCCTCAACACTGAGCGATCGAATGACCAATAATGGCTCATTAACCGGTTGGCCAGCATCATCCAAGAGTTCTGGATGAGATACTTGTTGCCTGCGGTCTGGGGTATACGACTGGGAATTAAAACTAACCGCGAATAGACTTCTAATCAAATTGCTGACTGCCAGCAGAGCCAAAATGCTAAAAACAACTATGTAAATTAAATGCAGCATATGATTATTCCGGATTGTCTAGTTTTTAGGTTGGGAAGATAGGCATTGTTGCTGTCGCCAGCGCATTGACACCCGCCAGCACTTGCCCAGTAAGCGATGCCAAGGTATCAAGGTAGAGGCAGCCACTCCCACCTGGGTTTGCTGAAAAAGCATCTGAGTAACATTGACTTCCTGCTGAGCTTGCTTGATTTCGTTTATTAAATCGATTTTCTGTTGGTTGGTCAGGAAATCAATCTCTTCCTTTTCCAGAAGAGTTAGCGATCGTGAAAACCAGCACTGAAAATCATCCAATAGGGAAGGTAGGAGAATTTTTAGTAACTCTTGCTCTGAAGGCTGCGCCATAGTTTTAAAAAACAGAACCTTATTAATGAATTTAGAAGATTTCTGGCAAATAGGTTTTAATACTCTTAATACAATTTAACATTTCTATCCCAAATTCCCAAATGTTAAATCTTTTTACAAATTCCCCAATCGAGCTATAATCCGTATGCGGAGAGGAGTTGCTGAGGTGAGGGTGAGGAAAATCATCAACAACCAATATATACAAAGCCCCGGAGAGGTAAAGTCACGCCACAAAAGACTTCCCCGGACTAAACGCTTATTTTATTGGTTTGTTTGGGGAACCGCTTTTTGTCTTACCGCCACCATCTCGGCAGCTTTGGGTGCCACTGTCGCCCTATTCACTCCCTTGGCCATGCGCTCAAACCCAGACCTGCGCTACTCTCTCTGGCAGCAGGGGTTTCGTTACAGCCTCTCGCGCCCCGTCAACATCTTACTTATGGGAGTAGATTGGGTACCCAATGCCCCCACCCATTCGGAAGCTAGCTTTCGGGGAGATACCGATACCATGCTTTTAATCCGCCTCAACCCCACTGACAAGTCAGTTAATGTTTTATCGATTCCCAGGGATACTCAGGTAGAGGTACAGGGTCTGGGTGTAACTAAAATTAATCAAGCGAATCGTCAAGGCGGAGCGACTCTAGCTGCCAGTGTTGTAAGCAAGTCTCTCAATAATGTAGCGATCGACCGCTACATCCGAGTGAATAACAACGCCTTACAAGAATTGGTAGAATTACTCGGCGGCGTTGAGGTCAATGTGCCCTATGCCATGCAGTACAAAGACAACACCCAGAAGCTAACAATTAATCTCAAACCCGGCTGGCAGAATCTCAACGGCAACCAAGCTGAACAATTCGTGCGATTCCGCAGCGATGGCCAGGGAGACATCGGTCGGGTGCAACGCCAACAGATGCTTCTGCAAGCCCTACGCCAACGGCTGACTAGTCCAGGAGTGTTGCCGAAGCTGCCGCAAATTTTTACAGTGATGCAGCAGTATATCGATACTAATCTCAGCCTAGAAGAAACCATGGCCTTGGGCAGTTTTGTTTTAGATCTGCAGGCCGATAACTTTCGCTTGGTGATGCTGCCGGGCCGTCCCAGCCAGCCTTTTGAATTTAAGGCCAGCTATTGGTTGATTGAGATGGGGGCGCGCGATCGCATCATGCGGGACTACTTCCAAGTGGATTTACCAGAAAAAAGCGAAGCCAGAAGTACTCAACCTAGTCAAAGCCTGCGAATTGCTATCCAAAACGCCAGTGGTGAACCAAAAGTGGCAGCTAAATTAGCCGCTTACCTAAACAGCAAAGGTTTAGAGACCGTTTACCTTTTGCCAGATGCCAACAGTTCGATCGCTCAAACTCAAGTTATTGCCCAGCAGGGAGACATCAATGGGGCAAAGCGATTAGAGCGATTGTTGGGATTTGGGCGGGTTGAAGCCTCCTCCACAGGAGACATTGGTTCAGATTTTACAATTCGGGTCGGCCGCGATTGGGCGATACCATCAACTACCCCAATTCGTAATTAGTTATTGAGTAGTCTCCGGGTATTATCCAGCCCTCAAGCTCAGTACCAACAACCCCTAAAAAGGGAGGCCAAGTGGCCTCCCCAAAAGTTGTTGTGCATCACTAGTTGTAATTTTGCTTAGCTTAAGCCCACGCCGCTGCGATCGTAATCTAGGGTTACTTGGGGCTTACCTTGAATGTGATTGTTGTAGGAATTCGCATCAAGATTGATCCCGGCACCAGCGGCAGCGCGGCTGAGCATAACTTGCTGACGGTTTCTGATCAGGTGGTGGTGGCGGATCATCAGAGCGCGGGCTTGATCTTGGGTAGACATATGGGTTTCTCCTTGAGGTATTACTTCTTTTCCTATTTATGAATATAACACTAATTTCCGTAACTTTGGCTACTAAATTTTTAGTCAAATACCAAAAATACCGATTTCAGGGATAGGATTTATCTATAAACTCGTTTAGATTAATTGATTTAGATAGTGATTACAGATAGCTCTTGTTTATCAGGGGTTCACTTAGCGTATATTCGATCCAAAAGTAAATTGACATGACTTTATATAATAAAAGCGACTCAGTGCGGATAATCTATCGCTCCCAGTGGCAAGTGTAGATGAATATCTCAAGCGATACAGCACTTTTCATTTCAACGGAGAGATACCTTGATAAGCCGGAGGGCTGAAATCTTTGCAGGATTTGATCCATGCCTAAATTTGCAAACTCAGGAGAATCAAACAAACATTGGATTTTAGCTAAAACTTCTGGCCTGGCCGGCCTTCATCTAGCCATTGCTGGAGAATAATTGCAGCGGCCTTGCGATCGACTAGGGCCTTATTATCGCGGGGACGGATTCCTGAAGATATTATCAACTCTTCAGCCTCCACAGAGGTCAAGTGTTCGTTGACATAAACCACTGGCAACTGAAATTCCTGGGCAAGCTTCTCAGCTAACTGCTTGGTTTTTTCTCCCTGTTTGGTCAAGCCTCCATCGCTGCGGTAGCTCAAGCCAATAACCAATACTTCCACTTGTCGTTGTTGAATAATCTGCCGCAACTGAGTCACATCCTGTGCCCAACTCGTCCGGGCGATCGTCGTTAAACCTGTGGCAATCAAACCCAGACCATCGCACCCTGCTACCCCAATCCGGCGTGTACCAATATCCAAACCCAGTGCTGCTACCCGCTGCTGCGCCATAATCCCAAAATATTTAGCGATTCAGTGAATTTTGATTAGCACTAATTATGTCTATCCCCCTTTCCCAAGCTGCTGTGTACTCAGGAATTGATTTTTGAAATTGAACGCAATTCTCGACTTACATAGCTTATTATTATTGATTGTACTAAAAGTAATCACTATAAAAAATTTAGCTATGTCTCGTAAATGCCAACTCACCGGCAGAAAAGCCAACAATGCTTACGCTGTTTCCCACTCCAATCGTCACACCAAACGTCTACAGCAGGCTAACCTCCAGCACAAGCGTCTCTGGTGGGAAGAACAACAGTGCTGGGTAAAACTAAAGATTTCCACCAAGGCTCTGAAAACCATTGACCAGAAGGGTTTACAGACCATGGCCAAGGAAGCTGGCATCGATCTCAAGGATTACATCGTTAGATAGTTAGATAATCGCTAAATCGGCTGCCATCCATGGCTAACCAACGGTTCCACTATTTATTGAATCGGTTACTAGCTTGCCTCCTAGCGAGCCTAGTACTATCTGGGCTGTTGTTTGGCTGCTCGCGCAAAACTCCCCAAGTGACCATCACTCCCAGACCGGGTTGGTCGGTAATTCAGGGAGAAGGCGTAGCTTTGGCGATGCCCCAGGAATTTATTGGGGGCAATCCGGGGCGGAACTTAAATGAAATTAGGGCTAGGTTGCCTGCACTGGAAGATGAGGCGTGGCTGATTTTGCAACAGAGTGCCAAAAAAGTGGCGCTAGTGGCTATTCATACCCAAGCGATTCCAGCTAATCTGAATGTTACTAGTCAAAGTTGGCGGGGTGATCGCACCTTGGAGCAACTCAAGCGACAGACGATCGCCCAGCTAGACCGGGGGGTCAAACCCCTAGAGCAAAAAATTGTCCCCGTCAACCAACAAGAGTCAGTCCGGTTAATTACCAGCATTGGCTCGATACACCAACTAGTCTACTTGATCCCCTCCGGTCAAAAGTTATGGATTGTCACAGCCTCTAGCCCCGCCATCCAGTTTGATCGCTTCTTGCCAATCTTTGAAGAAAGCGTCCGTACCCTCCAAACCCCAAGCTAAAGCGTGGAACTTAAGCATGTGATCATTGCCCATAAAGCCAGAAATCACCAAGCGCAGAGCTGGGCAGACCGCTGTGCTAAGGAGCTACAAAAGCTTGGCTGCGATGTGTTAGTGGGCCCCAGTGGTATCCGGGATAACCCCTACCCAGTGTTTTTGGCCTCTGTGACTCAGGCGATCGACCTCTGTATAGTACTTGGAGGTGATGGGGCAGTCTTGGCAGCGGCCCGCCACTTAGCTCCAGAGGGAGTGCCAATTTTAGCGGTGAATGTAGGCGGGCATTTAGGTTTTTTAACCGAACCATTTGAACTTTTTCAGGAAACTGGAGTAGTTTGGCAGCGGCTGCTAGATGATCGCTATGCTGTACAACGCCGCATGATGCTTGAAGCCAGAGTTTTTGAGGGGCCTAGACCTAATGCAGAGGTAATTAGCGACCGTTTTTTTTGCCTTAATGAAATGTGCATTAAGCCCAACTGTAGCGATCGAATGCCCACAAGCATCATTGAAATGGAAGTGGATGGGGAGGTAGTAGACCAGTACCAAGGTGACGGCCTATTGGTGGCTACCCCTACGGGTTCAACGTGCTACGTTGCTTCAGCAGGCGGCTCGATCATCCATCCCGGCATGGAGGCAATTACTGTTACTCCCATCTGTCCCTTGAGTCTATCGAGCCGGACTTTGATTTTACCCCCCGGCTGCATAGTTAGCGCCTTTCCCTTGGGGGATTATGAAACTAACCACAGACTATGGACAGACGGAGCGATCGCCACTAGCCTCTACCCAGGACAACGGGTTGATGTCAAAATAGCTGAATGCCAAGCCAAATTTATTTTGCTGCGAGAAAATTATTCCTTTTACGAAACCCTCCGGGAAAAGCTGCAATGGGCTGGAGCCAGAGTTAAATTTAATGAAAACAGCCGTAACTAGGGATGAGCTTAATTACCAGCGTCAAAAACCCCCTGGTTAAGCAAATCCGCTCCCTCCATACCCCCAAAGGGCGACGGGAGTCTGGATTATTTTTACTTGAGGGCACTCATCTCATCCAAGAGGCGATCGCCACACACTATCCCCTCGACTTAGTTTGTGCTACCCCAGATTGGCCCCAACACTATCCCCAACTGTGGGAGCAGTTCAGCCAAACACAGCTCGTCAGTGAATCAGTTTTGCGAGCCATGTCTACCACTATGAATCCTGACGGAGTGGTAGCTACGGCTAAAATCAGACCACAGACCGCCCCGATGCCGCCCCACGGAAATTTTTTAGGACTAGTCCTGGAAACCATCCAAGACCCGGGCAACCTAGGCACAATTATTCGTACTGCCGTAGCTACGGGGGTAACCCACCTGTGGCTGAGTCAAGACTGTGTGGATCTTTACCACCCCAAGCTACTCCGTGCTTCTGCCGGGCAATGGTTCCAAGCCAACCCTGTGACCTGCCCAGATTTGGTTGACTGGGTGAAGAACCTGCAAAATCTGGGAGCTAAGGTAATTGCAACCCTGCCCCATGCATCTCGACTGCACTGGCATACTGATCTAAGGCTGCCCTGTATTTTGCTTGTGGGTAACGAGGGAGCAGGCCTATCTGAAAATTTAGTTAATTTAGCCGATCATCAGGTGCGAATTCCCCTGTGGGGCGGGGCGGAGTCTTTGAATGTAGCGATCGCAACTGCGGTAATTCTCTACGAAGTCCAACGTCAACAGGCCTTCCAGACATAAAGTGAAAACTCAACCACCGCTTAACTTGGGCTTGTAGCCGAGGGCCGTTAAGAAACTTAGAACTTTCTGTCGGTGGTCGCCCTGGAGTTCGATCGCTCCCTCCTTGAAGGTGCCACCACTGCCACAATGGCTCTTCAACTGTTTAAGCAAATCCACAGCCTGCTGCGAATCAACACCAATCACCACAGTCACTATCTTTCCCTTGCGACCAGCTTTAGTAGCTTGGATACGGATCGGCTGCGGTTGAGACTTTGATGCTGGAGAGTCTGGGTCTGGCTCTGGGGTGCCAAATTCTCGGTAAACAATGCGGGGCATAGTACCTAATCTTCGTGGTCATCGAAGGGATCATTGAGCTGGGCTGAGGGCGGGCCAAAGGAAATGTAGACAGCAGCAGCAGTGATGCCAATCAAAACTACAGCCAAGGAAATACTAAGAACTGTTGCAGATTCCATATTGAACCAAAACTATTGGGAATACTCCCCTATAATATTACAGGAAATTAACAAAAGTCTAAAAATAATCTCAAGCCATGGCACAACGCACTAGACTGGGCGATATCCTCAAGCCCCTCAATTCAGAGTACGGTAAAGTAGTTCCCGGTTGGGGTACCGCTCCCCTAATGGGCGTATTTATGCTCCTATTCTTTGTATTTCTACTGATTATTTTGCAACTGTACAATTCCTCTTTGCTACTAGAGGGCATTAATGTCGATTGGCGTAGCCTTGGCCAATAGACAATTAGCTTAACCTACAGTGGTAGATTAACCGCTGTTTTACCTAGGTTCTAGACCTAGGTTTTTTCATTAACATCCCAGGACTTTATGAACATATTTGGAATCGGGCTGCCGGAAATGGCAATTATCTTTGTGGTAGCTTTGTTGGTTTTTGGACCTAAGAAACTTCCAGAAATTGGCCGCAGTCTTGGCAAGGCAATTCGTAGCTTCCAAGATGCTTCTAAGGAGTTTGAGACAGAGTTTCGTCGCGAAACCGAGAGACTGGAACAGGCTGCCCAGCTAAATCCTACTGAAATAGTGGCATCCAACCCTGTAGCAGAAACTAATAATGCAGAGACTAATTCCGTAGCGGTATCAACTGATGGTTCCCATAACTCGAATTCAGAAGGTCAGAGTTGAAGTTAGCTTGGCGATCGCCCTAGTTGCCCCGGTCACTGTGGCCCAAGCAGACCTCAATACCAGACTCAGGGAAGCGGTGTGTAGTCAACAATGGAACAGTGCCATCCAAGTTGTAGATCAAATGCTACCCCTAGTAACTGACCAAAGCCCGTTAATCAGTTATCGTCAACGCTTGCAGATATTAGAACGGACTAGAACTAGAGCTGCCAATTGGTCCTGTGACCCAATTTCGGGCACTGTTCCGACCCTACCGGCCCCGACCAACGCTGCTGACCCACCGCAATTACCGAGGGTCCAGACTGGGCGAAATCCAAATCCTGACATCGATTTCTGGGAAGGACTGCTAGAGATTGCTGATGAAGAGACAGAACAGATTGCCCAGAGGCTTGGTTCGCAAGCACTCCAGCAGTATGGACGCAACCTGTGTAGTATCCTCAGCCGGGGTGGCCGTCTCCGGGATGTGCCGCCCCTCAATACAGGCAGAGTCTTGGCTTCTAACGAATTTTATGAAACTCTCCAGGAGGCTAGTGTAAGTAGTTACTGCCCCCAGTATTTTGATCGCCTCCAGTAGATGCGGCTAGACCGGGCAATTAAACTTATGAAGTTTGGGTTTTAGTCGTTGCTGCTCTCGGCTAATTTTTAAGATGAGTAAAGCTTCAACTTGCCAATTAGTCTGGGCTGTTGGCCGATTGATCAAAACTGATCGAGTTTTGGCGACATCAGCTCAATCGCTTGGGAGCTTATTAATGTCTTCATTGGAACCCAGAACTACCATGGCCATACCTTTTTTCAAAACTTTGCTTGGATCTGGGTTGGTAATAAATTTATCTCCTTGACTGATAGCTAGGAGGCTAATGCCGTAGCGGCGGCGTAGATCCAGCTCACTGATTGTCCGATCGCTAAATTCCTTGGGCACAAAAAGCTCAACGATACTACTTTCGGGGTCTAACTCAAAGCGGGCCAAGATTTCTGTATTGGTCAGGGATCTTGCTAGCTGCTGCCCCGCATCATGTTCTGGAAAAACCACATGATCAGCCCCCACTTTCTTGAGGAGCTTCATGTGAACCTCTGAGGAGGCCTTGGCCACCACATGGGCCACCCTAGCTTCCTTGAGGTTGAGGGTAGTGATTACACTTTCTTGGATGTAATTGCCGATCGCAACGATCGCTGTATCCATCTCCAAAACTCCAGCCTCTTGCAGAGCTAGAGGATCAGTAGAATCAACCTGGAGAGCATGGGAGACTAGTTGATCGCTCAGAGCCTGGGAGACTTTCTTATCATCAATATCTGTTCCCAATACCTCATAACCCAGTTTTTTGAGGGTCATAGACACAGCCCGCCCAAACCTACCCAAGCCAATCACAGCAAACTGTTTATTATCTTTTTGCAAACTTTGGAAAAAGTTTAGGGATGATAGTTTCATATTTTTTAGTAAGCTCTGGTATGTTCTAAATGACTAACCCACCAGGAGGTTCTCCTCTGGGTAATGGACTCGGCTTGGCTTGGTATCGCCAATGATAGCGGCAATTAAAAGCAAAATGCCGACTCGACCAACATACATAGTGGCAATAATAATTAACTTGCTCAGGGAACTGAGGGCGGGGGTAATGCCCGTAGAAAGCCCGACAGTAGCAAAGGCTGAAACTACTTCAAAAAGAACCTGAATAAACTCCAGTTTAGTTTCCACAAGGGTAACTAAAACCGTGGCCGTAATTACGGTAGCCACAGAGCCTACCAGCACGCCAATCGCCTTGAGGATGACTTGGATAGGTAACTGTCTTTCGTACAGGTCTACTTCTTCTTTCCCCAAAAGAACCGCTTTAGTACAGCTGACTAAAATTCGAGCTGTGGTGGTTTTGATACCGCCGCCAGTGCTACCAGGGCTAGCTCCAATAAACATTAGGGCAATCATCATAAATAATCCGGCTGTGGTCATCTTGCCAATGTCGATCGTATTAAACCCAGCCGTCCGTGTGGAAACCGATTGGAACCAAGCAGCCATAAACCTCTCCAGGGATGCCATTGCCCCCAGGGTGCTGGGGTTTTGGCTCTCAGTTACCAACAGGGCAAAGGTACCCGCCAGTAAAAGTAAAAAAGTTGTGCTGGTAGAAACTTGAAAATTTAGGGAAAGGCTGGGGCTTTCCCTAGAGTTAGCCAGTTTTTGCCTAACCAAGGTATAGGCTTCTAGGATCACCTGGTAACCAGCCCCACCAAATATAATTAACAGAGGTACTATCAGGTTCATCCCCAAGGAAGATTGATAGTCCATTAGGCTATTGGGCAAAAGCCCAAACCCAGCATTGTTCCAAGCACTGACACTATGGAAAACGCCAAACCAGAGGCTCTGCCATAAGGGAAATCGACTCGCAAAGATCAAGCCCAGCCATAAGGCTCCACCAATTTCAAAAAGTAGGGTCACACCGATGATGGACTTGATTAACTGCCTACTGCCGTGGATGAAGGTGCGATCAAAGGATTCTTGGATGGCAAACTTCTGGCGGAGGTCAAATTTACGCCCCAGTAGAATAAGTAGAAAGGTGGTCATGGTCATGTAGCCCAGCCCTCCCACCTGAATAAGCAGCATAATGAACAGTTGCCCCCACCAGGAAAAGTAGGTTCCTGTGTCTACCACAACTAACCCAGTAACGCATACGGCTGAGGTGGAGGTAAACAGGGCGGTGATCGGGTCGCCCCACTGGCCAGTGGCGATCGAAATTGGCAAGGTCAACAGCAGCGTGCCGATCATAATGATGGCAGCAAAGCCGATACAGATAGTTCGGGAAATGTTCATGGGGAGAAAATTACCAGGGGTTGGGGATAATTTTGGCGTAGATGATCGCCCAACCACTAAAGATTACTCGCAATACAAATTAAACTTTCCACTGACTTTTCTACCCTAGAATAACCCTAAATAGAGCAGATTTAAGGACTAGTTGTTATGTATGCAACCGTTGCTGAGATCATGACCCGTGATCCGATCGTGGTGACTCCCCAAACCCCCCTCAAGGAAGCCATCAGAATTTTAGCTGAGCACCGGATCAGTGGCCTACCAGTGGTTAATGATACGGGCAAACTAGTGGGAATCATCTCTGAGTCAGACCTGATGTGGCAAGAAACCGGGGTCGAGCCGCCTCCCTACGTGATGGTTTTAGACAGTGTGATTTATTTGCAAAATCCTGCCAAGTATGAGCAAGATATCCACAAGGTTTTGGGGCAGACTGTCCAGGATGCCATGACTAGTCATGTAACAACAATCAAACCCGACACCACAATCCGGGAAGCCGCTCAGACTCTGCAACATAAGAATGTGCATCGCCTGCCAGTGGTGGACAGTAACGACCATGTGGTTGGTATTTTGACTAGGGGTGATATCATCCGGGCCATGGCTGCGGAGTTGATCTAGGCTGCTTAGTAAATTTTCTGGATGACTTCGCAAAAACTCAAGTTATCAAATTTTCAAATTAAGTTCTATTTATGCCCGTAGAAGAAATAAAAAAGCTTTTAGATTCTGAGGATTTTGGCGATCGCCTCCGGGGGATCAATCAACTGCGCCAACTAGATACAGCTACAGCCTTTGAACTCATTCGTCCCCTGATTAACGACGGCCATGTGCGGGTACGTTACGCAGCGGTCTGCCAGCTAGACACCCTGGGGCAAGAAAATCTAATTGCGACTCAAGTTTTGCTTGTTGATCGCCTCAATAATGACCCGGAAGCGGATGTGCAAGCAGCCGCGGCCGATGCGATCGCTGCCCTCAAACTTACCGATGCCTTCCCACAGCTAGAGCAAAAATATTATCAAACCCCAGAATGGCTGGTAAAGTTTAGCATCGTCGCCGCCCTAGGAGAGATGGGTGATAGCAGGGCATTTCCACTTTTGGTGGATGCTTTATCATCTGATGTGGAGTTGATTCAAACCGCAGCCGTGAGTTCCCTGGGAGAACTGGGAGATACCAAAGCTGTGGAATTGCTTATTCCCTTGGCTAAACATGCTGATTGGCAGGTGCGTTACCGGGTAGCTGCGGCCTTGCATCGCCTTAATGACCCAGCAGGGGCTGATGCGCTTGCTCAATTAGCTCAAGATAGTATTGCTCAAGTGGCTATGGCCGCCCAAGGGGGCCAGGAAATTAGCTAATGCATTCCTCAGCCCGAGAATCTCCAACTGTCCTGTAACGGAAATTTGTGATATTTTCGTATGCCAAATTAAAGATCATGTAGGACGCGCCAATCCGGCTCCCATAGGAAGATAACTAAAATCAAGTAATATGTAAAACTGCTGTGACTCTGGTTTGATCACAGCAGTTCTATCATTTTTGTAGATGCAAATTCTGTAGGTTTACCGGAGCTGATTTTATCCGGTGCTAATTCTGAAATCTACTCGGATATGATCACAGTGCTGCCATCGGCACCAATGCCCACAGTAGTTTGAGTGCCGTCAGATTCAATGGTAGATACCCCAACATTGCCCGCAGAATCGGTACAAACAGCGGTTGTTCCATCAGTAACGCAGGCTGTTTCTTGGGCTTGGGCTGAGCTTTGCAATCCCAAGAGAGCCATGGAGCTAATGAGGACAATCGAGGCGGTTAGTTTCAACATCTGGCTTTGGGGTTAATGAATAACTTGCGAGTGCTTACACGACAAGTTTGATACTCCTCAGTATATCCAAGAACCTAATGAATCTAACCATTGATAAAACCAATATTAATTGGCTCTTAAGATAGTGGCTATTACTGGCTATTCAAACCAGAGTTGTGTAATTAATGCCTGAACAATCAGGCTCCCTGAGGAAGTGAAAAAATCAGCGATCGCCTAAATACTGGTCTATGAATTCGGTGCTAGCATATAAAGTGTCAATTAGTCTTAGCCTATCTTGGTTTTAGCTAGATAGACTAGGGTTACCTTGGAGATTTAATGCAAGAAAAGATCACCCAACTTTCCCCTGAAAATTTATCCAGCCGTCAACTTGCCTTGAGTATTGCCGCTGCGGCTGATGACCGCAAAGCCGCTGATATTTTAATATTGTCTGTTACTGAAGTCTCTTACTTAGCTGATTATTTTGTAATTGTGACTGGTTTTTCTAGGGCCCAAGTGCGGGCGATTTCCCAGGCGATCGACGATAAATTAGAGCAAACTTGGCAACGCCACCCTCTGCGCGTTGAGGGGCAAAACCAAGCAAGCTGGATTCTAAAGGACTATGGTGATGTAATTGTCCACATCATGCTACCTGAAGAGCGAGATTTTTATAATCTAGAGGCTTTTTGGAGCCACGCCACCAAAATTGACTTCCCCCAATAAATCTATGAAATCCGCCCGCCCCACCTGTCCAGTCCCCGATGAACAACTGCCAGTGAATGAGTATCAGCAGTTACAGGAATCTAGCTTCTTTAACTGGGCGGGTGGCCAAGCTGGTGCTTACCTGAGGCGATGGCTATGGCTGTGGCTGTGGGGCTGGTTGGTGGCTGGCCCGGTGGCTGCGGCAAGTTTTTCTCCGGATCGCGACTGGTGGCGATTTTTGCTCACTGCCAGTCTGGGAGCTGAGTTTTTGCCGGTTTTAGTGATGCTGCGCCTGTATTTGGGCTGGCGGTATGTAGGCGATCGCCTCAATCAACCCACCGTGTTTTACGAGGAATCGGGCTGGTATGATGGACAGACCTGGCCTAAACCCCCGGAAGTCTGGCAACGAGATCGCCTGATTGTTACCCACCAAATACAACCGATTCTGCGACGACTACACCTAACAATGGCGATCGCGGTTGGTTTGTCAGGATTGGCCCTGTGCCTATACCAAGTACCTTGGTAAGGCAAAAGCTTTTCCGGGGTTGCCTCGGCTCCTGAGGGGCTGTAACTCCTACTGTATTCTGGTAACTAGCCGCACACATGCAAACCAACCGACCATGACTAGAGGGAAACGCTCCACACCGATCGAAGTCCGCCTCCTCCGGGAGGGCATTGTTGAATCAATCCACCAAGTCCAGGCGGTGGTAGGAGATGCAAGGGGGAGGCTCCTGTCATCGGCGGGTAACCCGGAATTTGTCAGTTTTATTCGATCATCCCTGGCTCCTTTCCAAGCTTTGGCCGTAACCACCACTGGCACCATGGAACGCTTTAACCTAAGCGATCGCGACCTGGCAATTATTTGCAGCTCCCACCAAGGCACCATGGAACAAGCCCGCCAAGTCTTTAATATCCTCTGGCGCAGTGACATCGACCCCCTCCTCCTACAATGCCCAATCCCCGCTGGCCAAACCAGCCCCCTCCAGCACAACTGCTCTGGAAAACACGCCGGAATGTTGGCAGTCTGCCAACAATGCCAATTTTCCTTGCAGACATACTTACAAAAAAATCATCCTGTTCAAAAGCTAATCCTAGATAAACTGGCTGATTTGCTAAAGATGCCAGGGGAAGAGCTAATCAGCGCCCAAGATGATTGCGGTGCCCCCACTTACCTAATGCAGCTAGGGCAAATGGCTAGCCTGTATGCCCGCCTAGCCTGCGGTAAAAACCTCGATTTGGAGAGAGTTATCCGAGCAATGATCAGTCATCCACCCATGATTGCCGGCGCTGGTAGTTTTGATACAGAGGTAATGCAACTCAGTGATGGGCAGATTGTCAGTAAATCTGGGGCGGGGGGCGTGCAATGCATTGGTCTAGTCAAGGAAGGTATGGGCCTGGCCATTAAGGCGATCGATGGTTCAGAAATTGCTGCCCAAGCCGTAGCAATTCATCTTTTAAAGCAGTTGGGCTGGGTTAATCCCACCATTGCCGAGAACCTAGCCGAGAAATTTATGAATCAAGGGACAGTCGGCCGCTTAGAAGTAATTGGTGAACTCGCACTTTTATAGGCTTAGAAGTTGTTTATAAAGTAGATTTCAAGGACATCTAAGGCAGAAGTGTTGAAACAAATAGCCAGAGAGGAGTTGAGCCTTGAGCTGATAACACAGTCTTGCCAGTTTTATAGGCAATCTCTATCAATCTAGACCAAACCAATAAACTACAGGAAATATGGTTTTTCTGAATCTGTGCTGTGCGAAATTGACAGGCTTCAATGCCAGTGAGTTGCTTGATTTCTCGGCGAAATTGCTCAATCTGCCAACGAACCTTGCACTCCTTTTGCACAAGATTCGCGTCATCTTGAGTTCTATCATTAGTCAAGATATATTCCGTCTTACCTGGAGAGATAACCACTGGGAACAATTTCACCTTATTATCTTGGGCAAACTTTCTGATTTTCACCAATTTACCTAAGGACAATAATATATTTTGCCCAACTTATAAATCACATTCATCATGGTACTCGTGGCATACCACGTATCCATGAGGACTGTGCTAAATAATACTTTTCTCTGGTTGACAGCTACCAGGAGCATGTCTTCTACGTGGTCTAGCTTGGTTTTATTATCTGTATCTGGGTCATACACTCTGTAAGCCTGTTACCCAAAATTCTTCTGTCTATTGCCTTCGACTTGTTTCAATCTTCTTTGAGTACTTCTTATCTAAAACGCTATCGTCAAATATTATGTAGCCTTTTGTCGTCAATTCAATTTTGTCTTTGACCTTACCCCATAGGAGATTGGGTGTTAGGGCTGCTAGATAATGATTTATTCCACCATGGCTTTGGTTTTCTATGTGCTCTGCTAAATTCGTTATTGTGTAGTTTATTTGACTACTTAATTAAGTATTGACAGTAGTCTGGTTTTGTGAACTTCATCTTTTCTTCCTATTCTATCCTTATTATTCCTTTTGCCTAATTACTGGCTTTATAACTTTTTAGTTTTAGTTCGGACAGACACACCAATGCAGCGTTAGACCGATGTAGGATGGCGAAAGTGCTCTAGGTTACTTGGTGGCAATGATATGAATATCTACGTTAGAGAGCGATCGCATCAGCCGTTGCACAATTGAGCCTTTGGTGAGCAGATGCCAGCGAGATCGCTGGGTTTCGCCCAAAACAATTTGGCTGATGCGATTTTCGGCAGCAACGCTGGCAATGGCTCTGACCACATCCTCTGACTCTAACCGCAAAAACTCACCCTCAAATTCCTCACAGAGCCGTTTGCAGGTTTCGATGTGGAGGGCTTCCTCCTTAGACAAAAAATGATGGGGATGGGCAACAAACAACACAAAGAGGCGACCATTCATTTGGCTGGCAATGCGCGCACCCCGCCGCAATAGCTGAATGGAGTTGGAGTTGGTGGACACACAGACCAGAATGCGTTCATGAACATTGCAGTGGCTTTGGGTGTTATCCTCACGCTCATTTTCCTCAATGTTGTCGGCCACCTCACGCAGGGCTAGTTCCCGCAATGCCAACAAGTTGCGTCGTTGAAAGAAATTTTGCAACGCCTGATCGATTTTGGCTGGGGCGTAGATTTTACCGTCCTGCAACCGCTCTTGCAGGGTTTCAGGGGTGACATCAATCACCACAACTTCATCGGCTTCATCAAGCAGGTGATCGGGCACCCGTTCGCGCACCACCACTCCAGTAATTTTGTGCACTAGGTCATTCAAACTCTCTAGGTGCTGAATGTTAAGGGTGGAATACACATCAATACCCGCCTCTAAAATCACCTCCACATCTTGGTAACGTTTCTCTCGAGGAGAGCCAGGGACATTGGTGTGGGCTAGTTCGTCCACGAGCACCAGTTGCGGGCAACGGTCAATAATACCCTCGGTGTTCATTTCCATTAGGGTACGACCCTGCCAAAGCATCGGTTTCAGAGGAACTTGCTCCAGCCCGACGGCCTTTTCAGCGGTGTCTGCTCGTCCGTGGGTTTCTAGCAGCCCAATGACCACATCAAACCCTTCCTGCTTGAGTTGTTGCGCTTCCTCCAGCATACGGTAGGTTTTACCCACACCAGGAGCCATGCCGATGAAGACTTTGTGCTTACCTCGACGGCGGGAAAGAGGAGATTGGCTGGGATCGTACATGGAAAGTTAAAAAGTTGGCAGGTTTGCAGATTGGCACGGTCAAACGTTGAATGTGGGGTGGGCTTGGAGTCGGGCGGTGGAGGTTTTGTTTGGCCGGGTTCTTAGGTGGAATCTAACCTAGATTATTCATCAGCTATACCCCCACCCTTACGGGTGGAAGGACTGAACGTTTCCGGTAAAAAGTCATGAATAATGCAGGCTAAGTCAATGGCAGCACGGATTTAGGGCGAGGAAGATGGGGGGAGATGCGAGGATTTCAAGGTTAGGATGTGCAAATCTTTCCAACCTTGAAACCCGGATCTCAAAGATTATCTAGGGCCAAATTTAGGGCTAGCACATTGACACCTGGATCACCGAAAATACCTAGGAAACGACGATCAGTGTTTTGGGCAATGAGCGATCGCACCTTATCCACCGATAGCCCTCGTGCCTGGGCGACTCGCTCCACCTGAGCCTCAGCCGCCGCAGGGCTGATGTGCGGATCAAGGCCAGACCCAGAGGAATAGAGTAGGTCAGCGGTGGGTTCAATGCCCTTGCTGCGGAGGCGCTGAGCCTCTGCCCGAATGCGCTTCAAAAGATCGGGATTGTCTGGAGCCAAGTTGCTGCCCCCAGATAGACCCGTAGGACTCGCACTCTCCCCTTCGCTATAGGCAATGACACTGGGGCGACTCCAGAAGTACTTATTAGCGGTGAAGGTTTGGCCAATCAACGCTGAACCCACAATCTTGCCCTGGGCATTGGTCAATAGGCTGCCGTTGGCTTGGTAGGGAAAAGCCACTTGACCAATCAGGAAAATGAGAAGTGGGTACAGAAATGCCGTCAAAATCCAGAGGGTAGCGATGCTGCGGATGCTGATGATGAAGTCTTGCATAGGAGGTTTGGGGGTGGACGTTTGAACGTTTGAATATTAGGGAATTAAAACTTTTCAGGTTGGACAATGACTACAACTAGATAGATGGCAAGGCCAACTACAACGATGCCTAACAAGCCGAGGGCATAGGCGGTGCCACGAGGAATCACCGAACCAGTGGCAGCGTAGAGGACGGGTGTGATGGCAGCGTTGACCAGCAAACCCATTAGCAAAATTTTGGGAAGAGTCGGTTTCATAGGAAAAAATGTCTTGTGATGGATGATTGAGATGGCTGAACGTTTAGAACATGCGAACGGTTGAATGTGCTGAAGCCCTAAAAACTCGTAATCGCCGATACCCCCACATCGATCACCTTGATGGCGACAAACGGCGCGATAATGCCGCCTAGGCCATAGATCAAGATATTGCGCTGAAGTAGTTGATTAGCGGTCAGTGGCCGAAACTGAATTCCCTTTAGGGCCAAGGGAATCAGGGCGGGGATGATCAGGGCGTTGTAGATTAGGGCCGAAAGCACGGCGGTGCGGGGGCTGCTAAGGCCCATCACATTCAGAGCACCGATGCCTGCCGCTGCAAACATCGCCGGGATGATGGCGAAGTATTTAGCGATGTCGTTGGCTAGAGAAAAGGTCGTGAGGGCACCACGGGTCATCAACAACTGCTTACCAATGGTAACTAGGTCAATTAACTTAGTAGGGTCGGAGTCAAGATCCACCATGTTGGCAGCTTCTTTGGCGGCCTGGGTGCCTGAGTTCATAGCAAGGCCGACGTTGGCTTGGGCTAGGGCAGGGGCATCGTTGGTGCCGTCGCCGGTCATGGCCACCAACTTACCTTGGGCCTGTTCAGTCTGGATGACATGAATTTTGTCTTCCGGAGTAGCCTCAGCAATGAAGTCATCCACCCCAGCTTCTGCGGCAATGACCGATGCCGTAATGCGGTTGTCGCCTGTGAGCATGACCGTGCGAACCCCCATGCGGCGTAGTTGGTCAAACCGTTCCTTGATACCGGGTTTGATGATGTCTTTGAGGTAAATCACGCCGTAGATGTCGCTGTTTTGACAGACGGCTAAGGGAGTACCACCTAGGCGCGAGACACGCTCATAGGCTTGGTCTAGTTCGGCAGGGGCAGTGCCACCGCGAGAACGAACAAAACCCCGAATAGCATCTACAGCTCCCTTACGTGCTTCGTTCCCGTTAGGCAGGTTAGTGCCGCTCATGCGGGTGCGGGCTGAAAATTCTACCCCTTCAGCCTCGTCTTTGTTGAAGGAAACCGTTGCCCCCAGTTTCTCCGCTAGGCGCACAATAGATTTCCCTTCAGGGGTGGTGTCAAATACACTGGCGGCCAAGGCTACCAATGCGACCTCCTCCAAACTGTGGCCGTTGACGGGGATAAATTCTTCCGCCAGTCGGTTGCCAAGGGTGATGGTACCCGTTTTGTCGAGCACTAGGGTGTTGATGTCTCCGCAGGCTTCCACCGCCCGACCCGAAGTGGCCACCACGTTAAACTGCGCCACCCGATCCATGCCCGCAATGCCGATCGCGCTCAGCAGTCCGCCGATGGTAGTGGGGATCAACGCCACCAGCAGGGCGATGAGAATGGTGATGCCCACCGGGCTGTTGACATAGTTTGCAGGGGGCGGCAGGGTAGCCACCACAATCAAAAACACGAGGGTTAACACTGCCAATAACACAGTTAGGGCAATTTCGTTGGGGGTTTTGGTGCGCTCAGCCCCTTCTACCAAGGCGATCATCCGGTCAATAAAGCCCTTGCCGGGGTCAGATGTCACTTGCAAAATCAACTCGTCAGAAATAATTCGCGTCCCGCCCGTCACCGAACTGGCCACGTCCGACCCAGGCTCTTTCAGCACAGGGGCCGACTCGCCAGTAATCGCCGACTCATCCACCGAGGCCACACCCTCAATGACCTCGCCATCTACAGGAATCAGGTCGCCTGCCACGACTTTGATGCGATCGCCCCGTCGTAGACTGGTCGAACTCACCTCTTCAATGGAGCCATTTGCCAGCAAGCGCCGGGCCACCGTATCCGATCGGGTAGAGCGCAGGGCATCGGCTTGAGCCTTACCCCGCCCTTCGGCCACCGCCTCCGCAAAATTGGCAAACAGCACGGTCAAAAACAAAATCAGCGTAATCAAGGCGTTATAAACAGCCGCACCGTCGCCATCGGTAGGGCCAAATAGGGTAGGGTTGACGGTCAAGAGGGCAGTGATCACGGTGCCGACCCAAACCACAAACATTACCGGGTTCTTGACCATCACCCGTGGGTCGAGCTTGCGGAATGCCTCAATACAGGCTCGTTTATAGAGGTCGGTCTTATCGGGTTTGGGGGTGTGCTTGCGCTGCTCGCGTGGCCCACCGGGTTGTTTTAAGGGAAGCGTAGGTTGTCTCATGGGGTGAAAGGTTTGAAGGATAAAAAGCTTGAAGGGTGGAGGTTCTGAATTTCCTAACCCGCCATCCTTGCTAAACTAAACGCTTCCGCCACTGGCCCCAAGGCTAACACTGGCAAAAAGGTGAGTGCCCCCAAAATCAGAATAGCTCCAGCAGTGACCACCGTAAACAGCGTGGTATCAGTGCGGAGGGTACCAGCGGTTTCGGGAACGGGTTGTTTGCGGGCCATACTGTCGGCCAGCAGCACCAGGGCGACAATCGGCACGTAGCGTCCAGCCAGCAGCGAGAAACTGGTGCTGAGGTTCCACCAGAGGGTGTTGTCGCCCAAGCCTTCAAAGCCAGAGCCATTGTTGGCGGCGGCGGAGGCATATTCGTAGACCACCTGGGAAATACCGTGGAAACCAGGGTTGGAGATGCCTGCAAGGGTTTCAGAAAAGGCGAGGGTAATGGCGGCAGGAATCAGGATGGCGATCGGGTGAATCAGCAAAATCAGGCTAGCGAGGACGATTTCGCGCTTTTCGATTTTGCGGCCCAGAAATTCGGGGGTACGCCCCACCATCAGCCCGGTGAGAAATACCGTGAGAATCAAGAACACAAATAGGTAGGCGGTGCCAGTGCCCTGACCTCCCCAAACAATCTGTAAGAACAGATTGAAGAGGGTAAGAAACCCACCGGAGGGCATGAGGGAATCGTGCAGACCGTTGATTGCTCCGCACATGGTACCTGTGGTAGCAATGGCCCAAACCGCTGTAAGGAAGGGGCCAAAACGGACTTCTTTGCCTTCAAGATTGGGCTGTGGGCTACCGAGCACCCGGTTCACCAAGGGGTTGCCCTGAACTTCGCCTAGAGCAGCGATCGTAACGAAAGTGCCGAAGATAACAAACACCATCCAGAAGATCAGCCAACCCTGTTTGGGGTTGCCAGCCATGTGGCCGTAGGTCAGAATCAGTCCGGCTGGGATCACTAACATGATCACGGTTTCGAGCAGGTTGGTGAAGTTATTGGGGTTCTCAAAGGGGTGGGCAGAGTTGATCCCGAAGAAGCCCCCACCGTTTTCACCCAATTCTTTGATGATTTCAAAGTGAGCGACTGGGCCTCGGGCAATGGACTGGGTGGCTCCTTCCAGGGTTTGGGCAACGGCTGGGCCAGCAAAGGTTTCGGGTACTCCGGCGATCAGCAGGGCGATCGCCCCCACCATCGAGATCGGCAACAAAATGCGGGTAATTGACACAATCAAATCGGCGTAGAAATTGCCTAGGGGTCGCCCAGTAAGGCCACGAATAAAGGCGATCGCCACCGCGATGCCCGTAGCTGCCGAAGTGAACATCAAAAACCCCAGTGCCCCCACTTGGCTAAAATAGCTGAAGGTGGTTTCGCCAGAATAGTGCTGCTGGTTGGTGTTGGTAGTAAAGGAAATGGCGGTGTGCAGACCTAAATCCCAGCTTGGGGCGGGTAACCCCGTCGGGTTTAGAGGCAACACCCCCTGGAGCATAAAGATAGCGTAGATCAGCACGATCATCATCAAATTGCTGACCAGCACGGCACGGATATATTGCCCACCAGTCATTGAGCGATCAGCGCGCACGCCAGCCCCCGCAAAGACCACCCGCTCGATCGGAAAAGCCACTCGATCTAGCCAAGTTCTCTTACCGAGGAACACCTGCGCCATGTACTGCCCCAGTGGCGGGGCAGCAGTGGCCAAAATAGCCAATATTAGAAAAATTTGAAAAAAACCTTGCAGCATGGGACTCAAAAATTGAGGACAGAAAATCTAAATGGCACATCAGAAACCGAGCAGTTCTAACCTGCATTATTCATGACTATTTACGGTTAAAACCATCACGACAAACCTAGCCACATTCATCCGTGCTCTGATGTTTATAGTAACGACTTTAGTCGTCCAAATCACTAGAAACCTGGCTCTCAAAACAACCTCTAAGGAAGGGGAAATAGAAGGGCTGATGGCGATCGCCATCAGCGAATCCCCATCTTTAACGATTGGATTGGCGTGAGCATGAACTAATTTCCCTGGCTGAATCACTCCAAGAAAAGACAGTCCCAGGGCATCTCAATGACTTCAAGAGACTTACCCAGATGGATGCCTTGAAAATAGATGGTTCAGGTTAAGATCTTCACCTCCATGGAGGTGACTCCTTGGACAAACAGTGCACAGAACACCTCTATTCTGACGCTTTATTTTCCAAAAGCAAGGTATAGAAAACCGTTTATGGCGAAATTATATTGGCCTATCTAAACTACAGATATAGAGGTGTTTAGGCTGTTGAGCAATGATCTATATCATTTGATATAAATGCTGCCAATCAACTCAAAACGATACCTAGAATAGATTGATAATTACCCCAGTCGGAGGGATAAAACGTCAGTAACTTCCAATACTCCGCCCTACTTTACCCCCATCCCATGCACCGCTTCAAACTCAATTGGCAACGAACCCACTGGCTGATTGTCGCTTTCTTTGTCGTAGTGATTGTGTTGGAATACAGCACGCCACCGCCCTACGTGTTTGGCTATTTGTACATTGGGGCGGTGTTGCTGGCTAGTAGACGGCTGGGACAGGGGGCAACGCGATGGGTGACCGCGATCGCTATCCTCCTCACCCTACTCAACCTATTGATTCCTGGTCTGGAGCCGACTACTACAGTGACCATCGCCAACCGGGCCATCACCGTTCTGGCACTGGCGGTGACGGGATGGCTGAGCGATCGCATTCAGTGCTATGAAAAAGCCATCACCCACCAGCAAGCCCAAATCTTGGCCCAATCCCAGTTAGCCCACATGCGAGAGGATTTTGTCTCAACCCTAACCCATGACCTGAAAACACCACTGCTGGGGGCGATAGCAACTCTCCATGCCATGGAAACGGAGCAATTTGGGGCAGTTACCTCGGCTCAGCGGCGGGCGATCGCCGTCATGATCCGCAGCCACCAAACCACTCTTCAACTGGTTGAAACCTTGCTGGATGTCTACCGCAACGACAGCGAGGGGTTGCAGATCAACCGTACGGCGGTGGATATGGTCGCCCTAGCGGAAGACACCATCGTGCAGCTCACAGCCCTAGCCGCCTCTCGGCAGGTACACATTCGCCTGCACCAAGGGGAGTCAGACTTTCGCCAGCCTTGCTGGGTCATGGCCGATGTCCTCCAACTCCAGCGGGTGTTAAGTAATTTGATTGCCAATGCCATCCAGCATTCCTTACGGGGTAGCTTGGTGGAAGTAGTGATTCGCCATAGGGGAGATGATTGTCTGGTACAGGTACTCGATCAGGGCCAGGGCATCGCCCCTCATGAAATGGCTCACCTATTCGAGCGGTTTTACCAAGGGCACAGCGATCGCCAGGCCAAAGGTACCGGGCTGGGTCTCTACCTCAGCCGCCAAATTGTAGAAGCCCACGGCGGTAGCATCTGGGCCGAGTCGCGTCAGCCCAAGGGAGCGGCGTTTGCCTTTCGGTTACCTGCCCAGCATCCGGTGCAGGATAATAGCTTGATGATAAATGCTGCCAACTTCCAATGACCGCCAAGCCCATCAAGATCCTCCTAGTCGAAGACGATGAACTGTTCCGTCTCGGACTCTCCACTCGGTTGCAGCAGGAGCCTCTGCTTCATGTTGCCGCCGAAGCAGAGGACGGTGAAACGGCGATCGCCCTAGTCAACCAGCAACCCTTTGACGTAGTGCTGCTGGACATTGGTCTGCCGGGGATTGGCGGTATTGAAGCCTGTCGCCAGATCAAGCAGCACCATCCTGGCTTGCCGATACTGGCCCTCACTTCCCACAACCAGCCTGCCCTAATTGCTCGGCTGATCGAAGCCCATGCCCAAGGCTACTGTATCAAGGGCATTGCCCCCGAGGCATTGGTGTTGGCGATTCGCTCTGTGGTGATGGGGGCCACTTGGTGGGATGCGATCGCCTCCCAAGAAATTCTGGCCGCATTCCAATCAACTACTCTAGAACCGCCCTCCGCCGCTGCTCTGACTACCTCGCCCACCCTTACCAAACGTGAGCAAGAGATTCTGGCCTTGGTGGCCGCTGGGCAGAGCAATCAGGAAATAGCCGAGACCCTCTATATTGCCCCCGGCACGGTGCGCGTCCATGTTCACGCCATTTTGCAAAAGCTGGAGGTACGCGATCGCACCCAAGCTGTCATTCTTGCAATGCAGAGGGGTTTGGTTTTACCCCCAACAAACCGTACTGAATTGGAATAGCTTAGTCTTCCAGTCTAACGGTTGAACTTACTTGCTTGCCATAGTTTTAGTCAATCAGGTGCAACGATGTGTCATACCACGATCACTTAGCAATTGCTTGCCCCTACGCCTTCACCGATAACCTCTCTGGACTCATCAACAAAGCTAACCATTTTGACCTGCATAATCTTAGCTAGAAACAGACAACCTTGACGGACTTCGCGAGTTTCGGCATGACGGTGAAGTTGTGCGGCGGCAGAGGTAGCAATGCATAGTAATGGTAATTTGATAAACTAGGAGAATCAAGCGTTGCAACCAAATCAATGAACTGTCCTAAGTGCCAATCTTCCCAAATTATCAAATACGGACATACCCATTACGGTAAA
>Ga0272446_1000565_pt1 | contig 57372 bp, 46 predicted proteins | sample YNPCB0061_FD_194587 | JGI IMG/M metagenome (GOLD analysis project Ga0272446, IMG submission 194587) | Hot spring microbial mat communities from Yellowstone National Park, WY, United States - YNP-CB-006-1 | ecosystem: Environmental > Aquatic > Thermal springs > Hot (42-90C) > Sediment | place... | reverse complement strand
GATACTGCGCAATGATGGCGTTTTTGCTCGTTACATACAGGGGCGTTCCGAATTCTTCGGCAAGGTTACGAATCTTGACACCTTCGCAGTAAAGGTGGTCTTTTTTGTAGTAGAAAAAATCGTCGGTCGGCACGTCTGTTTAGGGTTTAGTGAACTTCTTGCCTTTTGGCGTGCGAAGTTACGAAAAGCGAGACGATTAGAGTGTGTTTGACAGAAAATTACGAAGCAAGATTATTTTGAAAAACTTTTAGTTTGACAAACTTTCAGCAAAAATTCGAAGACTTCGACCTCTACACACAAATTTTCAATAATGTCTTCTCGAGATAAAATTTCACCCTCATAGTCCCTTTTAATTCTGAGACAACAGTCCTTCATTGCTTTAGGGCTGTATGCAGATAACAGCATTGCGATACCTTTTTCTTCTATTCCCCCAATAGGAAGCGGAAACCATATCCCTGTATTTGGAATGAGTATTTCGTAATCACGAAGCCTTGTTATTTGCTTTGCATAAAACTTTGTGTTCTTTTGAAATTCCTTTGAGAGGATTTGTCCTTCGATTAAGGAGTGTATCAAATCAAAGCCAAAATAAACTATACCATCAATGTTAAATGTTACTGCCACAGACGCTCTATGTGTATGTTTCCTATCAGTTCCCAATCTAAGCAGGTAATGGTCATTCTGACTGAAATAACTGATATGAGGATACAAGCCTTTGTCCTTAAACATCTGATACAATTCGGTTTGAACCTCTTCTAGCACAGGCAGTATGTTTAAGGTGTAGTATTGCTTTTTTGCTTTTTTGTTCTCTGTATCCAAATATTGCTGATGGGCGGTCAGTAAATCAACTTTTTGAAGTGATTCTGTGGGTAAGTGTATGGGACATTTATTTTTTTCACCTTGATAGGTCAGTTTGAGCCCGAAAACTTTTTCTTCCCTGTAATCTTTGACAACACTGTATGTAAAGAAATGAACTTTGCCCTTCAAAGGCTCATAATTTGCTGCTTCATAGTCTCTTCGGTCAAAATCAGGAGCAAAAAGCAGAACTTTAAGGTTTTGCCAGTTGATTTGATAAAAGTTAACCTTCTGCGAAATCTCTTCTTTAAGACTCTGCGCAAGTGCTAAATATTGTGAGGCTTGACCAATGATATGTCTGTTTCTTGATTTTTTGAACTCTATAATAAACGGATTGTGCTTTTTGTCAATAGCAAAAACATCAATCCTCAACTTTTTAATGTTTAATTCCTTTTGCGCAACAACAAAATTGTATGACTTCGCCGATTCGCAAAAAAAATCTCTGATTTGTTTTTCTGAAAACATCTTTTTGGCAGTAAATAATTGTCAAAATAAATTCTCCCTATCCAAGCCTACCTCACCCATTTTTCTTGGATACGTCCTGTTGCCCAGAGGTAATCGCTGATGGCGCGCAGGTAATCGGCGCGGGCTTCGATGAGTTTAATTTGGGCTTCGGCGGTAGCGCGCTCGCGCAGGTTCAAAATCAAGATGGTGCTTTCACCGATTTGGAATTTACGTCGCTCACCTTCTTGCACCAAGTAAGCATACTGCACTTCGCGCTCGGCGACTTCCACGCGCTCTTTGGCTCGCTCAATCGCCGAGACGGCATCATCAACGCTGGCTAAAACCTTTCGCTCAATTTCCAAGCGTTTGAGTTCAGTGCGCCGCACTTTGATTTCAGCCAGTTGCACGTTGGAATTGGCTTCGCGGAAAAAGAGTGGCTGTGAAACGGTCAATCCCAATCGGTAATCGTTCACGCCGAAGGTTGAAAATTTATACTGCATGGCTTCTGCCGAGAGTTCAATAAACGGGCGTTGAAATTCGGAGTTGAAGGCGAGGTCAATGCTGGCGGAGCGTTGTTCGAATTCAATTTGTCCGATTTCGGGGCGTTGCATGAGCGCGATACGTTTATCGTTCTGAATTTGAAATGGCGAGATGCTTGGCAACGGCGGCAGTTTGGTTGGCATTGCGGTGAGGGGTTTCGGCGTGCCGTCTTGATTCCACAAAAACACCGAGAGTTTGATGGTGGCGGATTCGGCTTTGCGCTCGGCTTTGAGAAAATCGCCGCGTCGTTTTTCCACTTCGAGCAAGGCTTCGACCGAATCAATCGGTGCGGATTCACCGCGCAAGGCGCGTTCTGCGATGCCTCTGTATCGGACAATCGCAAGGTCAAGCACGGCTTTGGCGACGTCCATTTGTCCGTAGGCTTCTGCCCAACTCCAATAAGCAAGTGAGGCTTCACGCAAGAGTTCGTTTTGCTGTTCGCGCTGATTGGCTTTGGCAAGGTCGAGTGTGAAACTCGCTTTGGCAAGTGAGGCGCGTCGCTTATCGGTGAAAATGCCTTGAAGGAGCGGGACTTTCACACCGATGCTGGCTTCACCGTCGCCGACCGTGCGGTCGACATTGCTAATGCGTGTGCCTTCGCCGCGTTTGTATTTAGCGATGAATTTCGGACCGAAAAGCGTTGAGAACGGCAGTTCCAATCCTGCGTTGAGCACATTGGCGGTCGGCGCGCCGTCTTTGGTTTTGTATTCGTATTGAAGATTGAACATCGGGTCGAAGCCTCCCTGTGCATTGCGAAGCGTTGCAAAGGCGACGTCGTTTTCCAAATCTGCTGAAATTGAGGTAGGGTTAGCTTGAAGCACCACATCGAGAAATTGCTCAATCGTGATGGAGTCGCCTGACATCACATAAAATCGCTGGGACTGTGCGATTGCAGGCGACGCAAAACAAACAAGAGTCAGTAAAGAGATTGAAAGAGATTTTGCCACAAGTTTTTGTGATGAACCGTTCAAAATGAAAAGTTAGCTCTGCATATTGATTTCAACTTCTCACTTTGCTTTTAACAGCGGCGGCTTGGCTTTTCCATCGCTTCCTTTGCCGGCTTTAACAGGAATAATTGGCGGGAAGCCGTTAAGTATTCGCCAAAGTTCATATCCCAGCGGCACTTCGTTCAAGAGAATCCAACCTGTTACTTCTGTGCCTTGACGCAGGTAAGCACGTGAAGGCCATGGCTTATCGTTTGGGTCAGGAACAATCAGCACGCGATATTTTCCATTGCCGTCATCGACGGCATCAACGACTTTGACAATGCCGCCAAATGTGCCAATGGCGAAGTGAGGAAATCCGCCGCCCGGAGCTTGAATCGCCGGGAAACCCGCAAATTGCAAGCGTGCTTTTCTGCCTGTATCCACAATCGCCGCGTCAAGACTGCCAATGTAAATTTCCGCCGCAATATCGTCCGTTTCAGGCACAACAACGGCGAGTTTATCATTTTTCTTGACGGCTTGACCGTCGCCGACTTGAATAATGCGCGTTACATAGCCGTTAATCGGTGAGAGCATGACACCGAACTCACTTCGGCTTGCCACATTACCGAGTTCTAAATCGGACTTGGCGATTTTGGCTTCGGCTAATCGCTGTTTTGCTTGCAGTTCAGTATTAGCATTGGCTAAGGCTTGAACTTCAACTTCTAAACCGGTCTGTGCTTTGACGGAGTCGTTGATGGCTTTTTGAAGTGCCAAGAGATTCGTTTCCACCTCACGCTTTGAAGCCAGCCCTTGCGCGAAGAGCGATTCGGCACGCTCATAGCGAATACGTGCAGTAGCGGCATCAATGTTGGCATTGGTTACAGCGGCTTCGGCGGCGAGCAGTTTTTGCTTGGCTTGAAGCACTTTCTGCTTTGCCATCAGCACTTCTAATTGCGCTTCGGCAACTTCGTTATCGCGAATGACTTGTTGGCGTTCACGAAATTTCGGGTCTAAAAATTTGGTATCAATATCGCGTAGCACAACAATCGTATCACCTTCTCGGACATAGTCTCCTTCTTGAACATACCACTTCTGAATGCGCCCGTCGATGAGTGCGTCAATCGTTTGCGGACGCTGGTCAGGAGAAAAGGAGGTTACAATCCCCGACCCTGCCACGTTTTGAATCCAAGGAGCAACAATGAGAATGATGAGAAATCCGACGAGTGTCAAGACAATCCCGCGCGCGAGTGGCACAGCATTATTTGGCGTTCTCACCAATCGGAGTGCGGTGGTGTAGTAGTGTGGAATTGGCAGTCCGCCCGCGTAGTGCGGAACGACTTCGCTGTGTTCTTTCTTTGCCAGTGCAGTTTCTGTATGTCCGTTTTGAACACTTGCAGGTGTGATATGGCTGTCTTTCGTTGTCATCGGTTATCGTGTTCAGGGTTTGGTAATGTTGAGTTGAACGGATTTCACCGCCATTTCAATGGCTTCTTTTTCCTCGCGAGTTTGACGCGCTAATTCGGGAAAGAGTTCAGAGAAGATAGAGCCTTCTTTCAGGGCTAACTCAAACGGCAAACCGCTCTCCGCAATTTTGCCTCCCCTCATGACATAAATCATTTCGGAACGGCGAATGAGCTCGGCATCGTGAGCGATGTCGATAATCGTCCAATATTTTTCTTGGTAAAGTGCGCGAACCAAGTCCAGTTTGACGCTTTCTTCAATTCCACCAAAACATTCGTCAAGAATGAGTAGTCGTGGCTTGCCGATAATGGCACGCGCAAACATAATTCGGCGGCGCATACCGATTGAGACATTCTGCCCCATTGGCACGAGATGGGTTTTCAATCCATCGGGAAGGGCATAGACTTCATCGTAAAGTTGTGCGGTTTTGAGTGCCCAAACAAGTTGCTCGTAGGTGAAGTCGCGCCCCATTGTGATGTTTTCTTCAATCGTACCGTCAAAGAGTTCATTGGCTTCCATGACAATGCTGACGGTTTTGCGAATACCCTCTAAACTCATTCGGCTGATGTCGTAATCATCAATCATAATTTTTCCGCGTGAGGGTTCGTAAAGCCCCAAAAGCAAGTTTGCCAATGTGGTTTTGCCTGAACCGCTTGTGCCGACAAAGCTAACACGCGCTCCCTTTTGAATATGGAGTGTAACACCTTTGAGAACTTTATGATGCTCGTCATATCCAAACTCTATGTTTTTCAGGTCGACTGATACTGCGTCCTCAAAATTTGGTGCAGGCTCGCCACCGCTGGGTTCGAGTGGTCTGTCAACGAGATGCGAGACTTTATCAATCGCCGTGAAGAGGTCGTAGTGATGTTCAAATTGCTCGATGAGTTTTTCAATCGCGCCGAGCATCGCAATCACTACGAGTTCAGCGGCAACGAGTTCGCCAATGGTGAGTTGCTCACCAAGCACTAATGCACCGCCCAAGCCAAGCACACCGACTGTTGCTCCTGCTCGGAAAATCACCGACCCAATCATCTGACGCGCCAGCACCAAAAAGTGCTTATGCCGCGCTTCAACATAATTCACGGCAATAGCGTCTACGCGCTGATACACAAATTCAGGCTTTGCAAACAGTTTGAAACTCGCTTGGCATCGCGCAATTTCTTCAAACCAAGACACCAGCGCATACTTCTTTTTGGATTCCTTAATGCTTGTTTCCAGTCCTTCATGACCCAAAACGAAAATCACAATCGGCACAAAGGCAAGCAGCGCAAGGTCAAACAAAATGAAAAACGGGTGATACACTGCAAGCAAAATCAAGCCGATGATAATCACTAACCCTGCCCCTGTACCGTCAAGCAAAAACTTCCCAATCGTTTTTTGAATGGTCAGCACATCGAAGAAGCGATTGACCACTTCGGGCGCGTATTCTTGATTGAACGCCGATTGCGTCATGCGCGGCAACCGATAAGCAATATCAAACGACGTGCGCACGAAAATGCGGCGTTGTAATACATCAGCCACATACCGCTTCATCACATCAAACACCCCGACAATGAGCAAGCCAATCGCAACCAGCACGCACAACACCGCTAATTGAGACGAAAGCCCCATCATCACTGAATTAACAATCGCCGATGCCGAAAGCGGCACCACCAGCGACATTAGCCCAACCATCGCTGCATAAACAAACACTATCAAAAAATCTTTTCGCTCTTCCTTAAAGAGTTTGAAAAACTTTGAAAAAAGATACTTCACATCAATTTCGTGGTGATGCCCATGATGATGTCCATTCTGATGGTGGGTGTGGTTGTTTTCTTTGTTGCGAAGCGGCGTTTGATGCTCTTCTGTCGCTAAAAAAGAATCTATTTCGCCGTCAAAGACGAGTATCCTGATTTCTTTTTCCTTCTGAAATAAATCAGCGGTTGAGAGAAACTCCTGCTTTCCTGTCCCAAAATTTCTAATTCTTATTCTCTTGCGACGGTCATCAAACGCTTCTGCAAAACAAAGATTATCATTTTCAAAAAAAAAGAAATGTTTTGCTTTGCCGTGATGAAGTTGCGGTTCGGAAAGCCGCATTTGACGCAAGGAAAGGTGAAAGGCTTGACCGATTCGCTCCATTTGAAACAGCACTTTCTCTCGTGTCAGGTCTTGATGCCGAATAAAACTGTGAATATCTTCAGGCGGAACAAAAATGCCCGTCTTCTCGCGCAGATAATCAAACGCATCATCAATCTGTTGTTCAAACTTGGTTAACTGACTGTCGTGCCGCTGTTGTTGCATAGTTGCTCTGAAAAGTCTTGAAATGTTTTAGGAAACGGACATTTGGCTGAAACATTTGGCTAAAGGTAATGCCTCAAATGTCGTAATAAGTGAAAAAACACAAAAGCACTTAATTTAGGGCTAAACGAGAAGCCAAATGAAGTAAAAACAAATTTTGCACATTGAAAAACCCCGTTCAGGTCAGACAAGTTTCGCCCAAATCAAGTGTTAGACCAAAACGGCTTGCATCGTTGAGATGAGCTTTTCCACATCGAAGGGTTTGGGAAGAAACGCCGCACGTCCTTTGGCGAGAAGCAAGTTGGTTTCAATTTCACGCTCATAGCCCGATATAAAAATGATGGGAAGGGTTGGACGAAGTTCTCGCACCCTTTCTGCTAACGCATCGCCGCGCATTTTCGGCATAATCAAATCGGTAATCACAAGCGCGATTTCATCTTTATGTTGTTCAAAGAGCGTGAGAGCCTCTTCACCATTTCGCGCCGCAAGAACTTTGAAATCATCGCTAAGCGCATCAGCAAGCAACTCGCGGATTAAATCCTCATCATCAACGATTAAAATCGTTCTCTTTTGTGAAAAGGTCATAAGTTTTCACTTTTTTGAAGATAGCCAAACTACCTCAAATATGCACGTAGTTGTGGCAAGCCGACTGCTAACAGCACAAACACTGCCGTAATGAGTTTGAAGTCAATCGGGTCTAATCCGATTTGAAGGGCAAATGCCACAAGCATTCTGAATACAATCGCACCGACCACCACGAGCAGAAGCAAGCCTGTAACCCCAACCTTGCGCCGCGCACCGAACACAAGTGATTCGCCAATAATCACGCTCGCCAAGCCGAAGACGATAATGCCAATTCCCATTCCAATATCTGCAAAGCCTTGATACTGCGCGACAAGCGAGCCAGAGAGCGCAATGAGCGCGTTGGAAAGCCCAATGCCAATGATTTTCATAAAATCGGTATCTACGCCCTGTGCGGCAATCATGGTTTCGTTGTCGCCTGTTGCCCGCATTGCCAAACCGAAATTTGTTTTGAAGAGCAAGGCTAATAATGCCCAAATCAGCAGAATCGCGATTGAAAAGAAGAGTATCGCTACAACATATTTCGGCAATGCAGAGAGCGATTTTTCAAACGGCGTAATGATGTTTTGAACGGTCAAGAGTGGCACATTGGCACGCCCCATAATGCGAAGATTGATGGAATAGAGCGCAGTCGTAACCAAAATTCCCGAAAGCAATCCGTTGACGCGCAACTTCGTATGAATCACGCCGGTGAGCGTGCCTGCAACAAATCCCATAGCACTTGCAACGATAATCGCTAGAATCGGCGGCGCACCTGAAACAAGCATTGCCGCAGTTACGCTTGCACCGAGCGTCAGACTGCCGTCAGCGGTAATGTCGGGGAAATTGTATATGCGCATGGTGATAAAAACCCCCATCGCTAAAAAGCCGTAGCACAAGCCAAGTGCGATGGAGCCAAGCCAAGATTCCATTGATTTTTTGTGGTAAGTGTCTCGTTTGAACGCAAAGTAGCGACTTTGCCGCCACTCTCCCAAGTTTTACGCTAATTTAATTGCAAAAATACTTTGTCGCATTTTACTTTTGAGCCTAAACCTTTAAACCTAAATCTTCTCAATCCAAAACAAACTTGAACGATGATGAAACTCTTGCTTCTGCTGCTGACCCTGCTTACGGCGCACCGCGCTATCGCTCAAACCGAGAAAGAAGTTTCGATTGTGCAACACAACGGCGAAGAAGTAGATGGTTACATCAAAATTCGTGGTGAAGTAAAAAACACTTATTCCAACGCGCTTGCTTCGGTGAGAATCGAGATTGAATACCTCGACAAAAGCGGCAAGCCTCTCGGCGTTGAACGCTTCACAGCCAAAGACGCGGGCGTGATGGCAAAAGATGAAGTCATGGCATCGCGCGATGTCATTCCGCCCGGCGAAGTTTCCCCGTTTGAGCGCGTGCGCGACATTGGCAAATTAAAAGGACAATTCGGCTCATATAAAATCAAAGCCACTGGATTGCTCTTAAAAGAAAATCTCACCTCTGCGACCATTTCCGATGTAAAGACCACACCTGACGGCAAAGGCTTCCGAGTTACAGGCTCTTATCAAGCCACAGGCAAAGAGCCGTGCAAAAATCCGACCGTCATTGTCGCCGGATACGATGCGTCAGGAAAACTTCAAGAACTTCAAACGCTCTCGCTCACGGACGATGGCACTTACAAAGGCAACCCATTACGCGAAGTTTCTCCGGGCAAGTCGCACCCTTTTTCGCTCTTGCTTCCAAACACATCAGGTAAAGTAACCTCTGTGAAAGTCTTTGCTTCACATTCGTGGTATTGAACCAGTGGCGTGGATTGGCTTAATCGAAATCAGTCCAAAATTTCCCAATTCACGCCCAAACGAAATGAGCGCGTGTAGACAGGAAAAAACGGCGCACGAAAAAGCGGCGTGTCAAATACGTTCTCGATGAAGAAGAAAATCATGCCACTGCCAATGCCTGCCCAAAGTTGCGCGTCAAGTGTGGCTTTTGGGCGAAGTGTGCCGAATTGCAAGTTATTATCGCGCAGTGCGCCGTTCTGCTCAATGAGGTTGAAGAAAAACGCCGATTGTCGCTCGCTATTTTGAAGTGCGGCGGAAAGGTCGGTTTGAATGTAGCCTGCAATGCCGAGTTTCAAATCGAGTGCGCCATTGAAAAGTTTGTTGCGAAAATAAATTCCGCCGTTGGCGTAAAAACGCGGCAGATAAAAGACGCGCCGACTTTGCGCTTCGACCGTGTCGCCTTGCAGTTGCAATCCGCCTGTAAACGCGTTATCAGGATTTGACAGCAAGGTGTAATCCAGCACCAGTGTGGCGTTTAAGTTTGATTCAATCACCCCGATTTTGCTTTGCATCGCAAGCCCCACTCCCGAATACGAAAGCGATTGCTCTTGAAGCGATTGATACCGCCGTTCAAGTGTTGTATCGCTCGTGCGGCGTTGCACCACAGCGTAAGGATTCGTAATGATGGTGGTCAGCGATGACAGGCGAAGTTTGAGCGCGTCGGCATAGCGCAGTTCTGCGCCGAGTTCGGCTTGACTGATGCGCTCGTTCTGCCAAGTTTGCGCCCCGCGAATATCGCTTGATGAAAATACTTCGCGCAGTGACGGCACACGGCTTGTCGTGGAAAGCGAGGCAAAGACTTTCAGCACAATTTCGCGCGGTGGCACCAGCGGAAAATTTACCTCCCCGCCAATCCCTGTTGAAAGAAAACTGCTGATGAAGTTTTGCCCGAAAGTGTTTGAAATTGTTTTCGTCGTTGAACCGAGCGACGCACCCACTTCCAACGCTTCGCCGAAGATGAGATTTTCAAACCGTGTTTTCGCGCCTGCCGTGAGTTCAATCGTGTTCAAGTTCGGTTTGATATTTTGAGATAAGTTGTTGGAGAGCGTGTTGTTTTCGCCAACCGATTCCAGCGAATAGATGCCGCGCAAGCCAAGCGAGAAGAAAAAGAGTTTGAGGGATTGCGTTGCGCCGAAGGAAAGTCGTGATGAGGTTTCAAAGTCTCTGAATCTTTCGCCGATGGTTTGCTGAAAGGTGTTGGAAAATTCGGTGAGGGCAATCCATGCTTTGAACAAATTGAGCGAATCGGCTTGAAAGCGTTTTGGAATAAAGGGAAGCGCGGTTTGCAATTCGGCTTTGTAAAGCGCGAGCGTGTTTTTGCGTTGGACAAATTCATTCTCGATGATGGTGTTAATCGGTGAGAAGATGTCGCCGCCGAGCCGCGTGGTTTCAAGCAAACTTGCGCCGCCGTAGGGTTTGAGGTTCAGCGAGTTGCGTTCAAGCGCGAAGTTGAGATAAGTTTTGGTGCTGTATTGATAACGAAAGCGCAGGCGTAGTTTATTGGCTTCGCTGGAAGAGCCGAAGCGGTCGCCGCCGAATCCGCCCGAATTGCGAAAGATGCCTTCCGCGCCTTCACGCACATAGCCGCCGTAAAAACTCCACCGCTCTGAAAGGTTCAACGCAAAGGTAATATCCATTTTATTGGTTGAGCCTGAAAATTGGTAGTAATGCGCTTTCGTGTAGCCTTTCGCCGCTACAATGGTTTGTGTTTTGGATTCAAGTGCAATCGGCGATGATGAAAGCATTAGTGCGCCATAGCCGTTGAAGAGATTTAGTTCGGAGAACGATTCGCTCGAGAGATGATTGTAAAAGGCTTGTGAGGAAATCACATCGTTGAGCAGAATTTCGTCAAGGTAAATGGCTTGATAGCGCGTGCCTAATCCGCCAATCAGCAGTTCGTTTTGCTGACCGAGTTCGACTTTATCGCGCAAAAAAAAATTCGGCGTAAAGGCGAAGTAATCTTCAAGGTGGCGATGATAAATGAAGTCGCGCGTGCTATCAACTGCGTGGTGCGGCGTGGCAAAGAGCGATGGCACAGGCGGCAGTATTTTGTAAAACTTGACGCTATCCGCCGATGTTGAAGGGCTGAACGTCTGAGAAGGCTTTACGGTTAAGTTACTTTGAATGGTCTGTTCATTTGTTGATAGTGAATCCTGCACGATGAGCGAATCTGCTGTTCGTAAATCAACTTTCTGTGCGAAAAGCGGGAGCGAGAAAGCAGAAGTGAAGCATATCACAACGGCGAAAACGAGAATTGGTAATGCGCTGAAATTACGTTTCATTTGTAAAGATTCGGCGTTCCGCCTATTATTCACTTTGCGGCGACCGACAATATACAGAAATCGCTTCATGCAAATGGCTTAATCACAATGCGTGGAACTTTAATGCGTGGAACTTTCCCTTGCACAAATACGAATTAACAGGACTTATTCTCACTTTTACTTAAAAGACGAATTATGCCAGAGAAAAATTTTTTTGACGAGTTCAACAGTCAAGACGACAAGAAAAAAAAGAATAACAAGCCGAAATTTACCGCTATCTATTATGTGCTTGCGATTGTGATTTTGATAGGAATCCAACTGACGTTTTTTTGGTCGAGCACAACCGCAGAAGTTGCTTACAGCGACTTCAAACGGTATTTAGATGAAGGCAAAATTGAATCCGTTCAAATTTCTCCGTCACGCATCTACGCCACGTTGAAGCCGGGCTACCAACTTGAGGAAAAAAATCGCTCAACAAATTCTTTCATTCGTTCCAAACCCGACGCACGCCGATTCTACACACTCGTTACCTTCCGCGATGAAAAACTTATCGAGAAGCTTGAAGCACAAGGCGTAAAAATTCAAGGCGTTTCCGATAGCAACTGGTTCACCGAACTCTTGCAATGGGTGTTTCCGATTGCGTTGTTGATTGTCGTTTATCTCTTCATTTTCAGGCGCATGAACCCCAACTCACAAGTGATGAACATCGGCAAAAACAAAGCCGCACTTTATGAAAATGATGAAAACAGTCAGCGAATTACTTTTAAAGACGTGGCTGGATTAGACGAAGCCAAAGAAGAAGTGATGGAAGTTGTGGACTTCCTCAAAGACCCCAAAAAATTCACAAAGCTTGGCGGTAAACTTCCCAAGGGCGTGTTGCTGGTCGGTCCGCCCGGTGCTGGCAAAACCTTGATGGCAAAAGCCGTTGCGGGCGAAGCCGGCGTGCCGTTCTTTTCGCTCTCTGGCTCTGACTTTGTGGAGATGTTCGTCGGTGTCGGCGCGGCGCGCGTGCGTGATTTGTTCAAAACCGCAAAGGAAAAAGCACCGTGTATTATTTTTATTGACGAGATTGACGCAGTCGGTCGCTCACGTGGCAGAGGCATGATGATGGGCGTTAATGATGAACGCGAGAATACGCTCAACCAACTGCTCGTAGAAATGGACGGCTTCTCGACCGATAAAGGCGTGATTATGATGGCGGCAACCAATCGCCCCGATGTCTTAGACCCTGCACTCCTGCGACCCGGTCGCTTTGACCGCCAAATCGTCATTGATAAGCCCGACCTTAAAGGACGTATTGATATTCTTAAAGTCCACACGAAAAATATGCCTCTCGGCAAAGATGTGGATATCAAAGTGATTGCGTCTCAAACGCCCGGCTTTGCAGGGGCGGAACTTGCCAATGTCTGCAACGAAGCCGCTCTGCTTGCCTCTCGCCGCAATAAAGAAACTATTGAGATGATTGATTTTCAAGATGCGATTGAGCGCGTGATTGCTGGCTTGGAAAAGAAAAACAAAGTCATCAACCCAAAAGAAAAGAAAGTCGTCGCCTATCACGAATGTGGACACGCGATTGTGAGCTGGCTCATGGAAGGCAATGACCCGCCACAAAAGGTAACGATTGTGCCACGCGGAGTCAGTGCGCTCGGCTACACGCTCAATATGCCCCTCGAAGACCGCTACTTGATGACAAAAGAAGAACTCTTTGCGCGCATCTGCGGCTTGCTGGGCGGACGAGTCGCCGAAGAAATCGTTTTCCAATCCATCTCAACCGGTGCGCAAAACGACTTGGAGCGCGTAACCGACATCGCTTACAGCATGGTCGCTATCTACGGCATGAGCGAAAAACTTGGCTACCTTTCTTACGCTGATTCCAGCAACATGTATCTGCAAGGATTGGGCGTTGAAAAGCGATACGGCGAAGACACCGCGCGACTTATCGACGAGGAAGTGAAACGCATTGTCAATGAAGCCCACAACGCCACACGCGATTTGCTCATCGCTAACCGAGAAAAACTCGAGCAAATGGCAACTGAACTCTTAAAGCGCGAAGTGCTTACCTATAAAGATATTGAAGACATTCTCGGCAAACGTCCCAACATGGACGATGCAAATACAAATCATGATTTAGCCGAATCCGAAGCGAAATCAACCATCAGCGACGAAGAACGGCGCGAACTTGAAGCCGCCGTTGAAAAACTCAAAAGCACACGCGGCACCAGCGAAAATTAACGCCGCCTACTATGTCGTGTTGAAAAAATTAAACTTGAACGCACCGTCATTCTGAACGAAGCGTAGAGAGTGGATAGTTGATAGTTAAAAGTTAAACGTTAATGATACGAATCGATGCACAACTTTTAACGATTCACTCTTAACTCTCAACTGTTTTGGATTCCTTCGCGTCGCTCGGAATAACCAAGAGAGTGTGTAGAATGCGATATAATGACAAACGAGAGGCAGAACAAGACCGCAACATTCACGCACTCATTTGTCAAAATAACCTAACTTTCAGTGATTGAACACCGCTAATTTTCAGACTTCAAATGACACATGATTCAAGCCATTCACGCCATTGCCGAAGGGCGCGTTCAAGGGGTTGGATATCGGTGGTTCATTCAAAACGTCGCAACTAAACTCGGCATCAAGGGCTATGTGCGCAATTTGCCCGACGGCACCGTAGAGGTTGAAGCCGAAGGGGATATCGACAGCCTTGATGCGCTCGTCAGCGAAATGAAAAAAGGTCCGCTCGGTGCTTATGTAAAAGCCGTCAAAGCACATCGCACGGAGCTGCAAAACGACTCGGAACGCCGATTCACAACCTTTGAAATCCGACCGTAGCCCAAAGGAATCGTTCAATTTGAGTATTTCTATCAACATCAATTTTAACCTTTGACGTCCTTGGCACAAAAATCAATATCCGCAAAAAAATCCCCTTCAACCGTACGTAAGTCGAAACCGACAGCGGCAACATCGACTTCTACCAAAAAAACTCCGCTGAAATCGGCGAAGCCCTCTGCTTCAAAAAAAAACGCAACCTCCTCATCTATTGTCGTTCATCTTGACGAAGGCGACCTGCTCACACGGCGTATCGCGGAACTCATGTTCACCAAAAAAGCCTATGATGTAACGATTATCGATGTGCGTGGCTTGACCGACATGACCGACTATTTCGTCATCTGCTCTGCCGATTCCGATAAACAAGTCAAAGCCATTTCCGACGCGGTGCGCGATGGCTTGCTCTTGGACGATGAACGCCCCACCTATGTCGACGACAAAGAAATGACTTGGATTGTGCTCGATTATGTCAATGTCATCGTTCACATTTTCCAAAAAGAACGCCGCGCCTTCTACGGACTTGAAAAACTTTGGGGCGATGCTAAAATCACACACCTCAAAGACGAACAAGACCTTCAACTCGTGCCACCAAAAAAAACACGCAAGCCGAAGTCAGCACGCGCTTGATTGAAGCACTTTTTTCCAAAGCCGCTCTCCGATTGCCTCAATGCGATGGACTTCGAGCGACAACATGTGGGAACGAGAACGGGGCTTTTGCTGTCTATTGCTATGATGTAAGTTCAAGCCAAATAATTTACTCACACAATCAATAATCATGGAACACCAACTACCTGATGCGTCGCGCCGCAACTTCTTGAAAACCGCAACACTCGGCAGCCTTGCACTTGTGGGAAGTGCCTCGATTTTAAGCACGCTTGTCGGCTGCGGCGAAGACTCGCCAACCTCGCCACGCACGGGTGAGCGCGTGCCTGTGAACCTAAACGATAGCGGTTTTGAAGCCTTGCGCGAAGTCGGCGGCATTTTGCGACGCAATTTCGGAGGCAATCGCAACGGCGGAAAAGACGTGATTATCCGTCGAATCTCACAAACGGAATTTCGTGTGGTGTCGGTCGTTTGTCCGCACAAACAGTGCGATGTCGGCTCGCCAAATCAAGACCGTGTGATTTGTCCGTGTCATCAAGCTACATTCAGCATGCAAGCCGGCAATTTTGGCGCACGGCTCTCTGGTCCTGCGCCACGTGGATTGGATTCGTTTGAAACTTCCTTCAACGCTGAAACCCAAATCCTAACCATCACCTTTTGATGAAGTCTACGTTTGCTCTCGCTCTGCTATGGCTTTGCTCGCAAATACTCTTATCGCAAGTTGTGTTTCGTGACGCGCAGTTAAGCCCATTTCCCCAACAAGAAAACAAACATGCACTTGTTGTAGAACATCGTGAAGATGTTGAGATCGAATCCGACTCGCTCACAGAGGCGCGCAAACGTCGCTTGCTTCCGAAAAATATCAGTCTTATGGAGCGAGCCTTTTGGGGAGAGAATGGCGTGTTCAGAGCCACAGGCATTGCGCCGCTCACGCCCGAATCGCGCAAAGAAGAATTGGAAGTGCGCCGCCTCATGCTCACCGCTCACCAAACAGCGGGAATCGCCACGCTCGGCTTAATGCTTGCAACCGTCATTGTTGGACAGCGTTACATCGACGGCGATTTCACACTCTACGACACAAAGCGAAAACTCGGCAACGCCACCGTGATTGCCTACATGACCACTGCGGCATTTTCGCTCTTCTCGCCACCACCCGCCGTGCGCCGAGATGAATGGAACACCATCTCAACCCACAAACTCTTTGCCGTGATTCACTTTACAGGCATGATTCTAACACCGATTTTAGCCAATCGCATCGCAAGCCCAAGTGGCGACTACAATCAAAAAGTGCGCATTCATCAAACGGCGGCATACATCACCACCGCCGCATTTAGCGCGTCCATCATTTCACTTGCGTTTTGAAACTATGCTTCACCTTCTTCTTATCGCACTGCTTTTACTTGCAACACCAACGCGCGACACAAAAAAAATTTCCGCCCTCAAAGGCGATTCGCGCCTTGTGTATTCACTCTCGCACCCGCTTCACAAAGTTGAAGCCGTCTGTAAAGAGTTTCTCTGTGAGGTTGAAATCAATGACGCGAAAGAAATTCAATCAGTCAAAGTGTCTGCTGATGTGATGAACTTCGATAGCGGAAACTCTAACCGCGATTCACACGCGATGGAAGTCATTGATGCCTTCACGTATCCCGAAGTTTCCTTTGTTAGCGACACGATTACCACGCACTCCAACGAGTTGAGCGTTACAGGAAAACTGACCTTTCACGGCGTTACAAAGCCGATTTCATTTTCGGCGAAAGCCCAATCGCAGAACGACAGAACAACGGTTGAAGGAAAAATGACAGTCAAACTTGAAGACTTCAACGTCGAGCGACCGAAATTAGCCTTGATTCCAACCGATGAATTTCTCTACCTTTCGTTTGTTGTTGTTTTTCCGTTTTGAAACCGTATAAGCCCATGCGTTTGGTTTTCGTTAGCCTGTTTCTTGTTTTCTCCACGTTCGGCGTGCGCGCGCAAGAATTGCTGGTTGATGTTCGTGTCAATCTTGAACAGTTACCTGCCGAAGCGCGAGTGAGGCTCACCAATTTTCGTCAGACCGTCATAGATTATATGAACCGCCACCGTTGGACGAACAATCCTGAATTTGAGACCGACGAAGATAGGATTCAATGTCAGATTGAATTCACGTTTCTTTCGGCAAATGTGAATGTTGCGCCTGCACAGTATAGCGCGCAGATGTTCATCGGTGCCTCGCGTCCGATTTATCGCTCGCTTCGTGCCTCATCGCTATTAAGGACGCTTGATGCGAATGTGAATTTTTTTTATGACGAGCGACAAAGCGTTTTAATTCACAACGAACTTGTTTTCACGCCACTCGGCAGTTTGCTCGATTATTATGCCTATCTCATTCTTGCTTTTGATGCCGATACGTTTGATAAGCAAGGCGGCACACAACTCTTCACCAAAGCCTTTAACATTCGGCAACTGGCGCAATCGCAAGCAAGTGGAAACTTTGCTCGTGGGTGGCGCGCAGACGACGGCGGCGGCGACAATCGCGCACAGATGATTCAAGAGTACCTTGACCCGCGCTTCCTTCCCTTCCGCGATGAGTTTTACAACTACCACTACAACGGCTTGGACGAATTTCACAAAGACTCTGACAAAGCCCGTCGGCGCATTGCCGATTCTCTCAAAAAAATTGCCGAGATTGATGCGCGCTTTCCTCGCAGTTTGGTTATCAAGCGGTTCTTTGAAGCAAAGGCGATTGAAATCGGAGAGATTTTCAAAAACGCCTCCCCTGAATTGAAGCAGGAAGTTTATGCCATTTTGCGACGCGTTGACCCTTCGCGCAGCAATGTTTATGAGCCGTATTTCACAGGAACGGGCGGCGAAGCATCGAGCGGGAGAAAGTAGTCAATCTCTGTCGCGAAATCGTATCGAGAAATTTTTTGGCTTGTCTGAAACACGCTCGAAAATGCCTTGCGTTTGCAGCAGAAGTTTTTCGCGTGCGTCGTTCAAGATGCCCGAAGAATCGGCGGCTTCTATGGCGCGTTCCCTATTGCGTTTGAGCGCGACCTCTTGAATCGCTTGCTTTGATGTCTTCTTCCAAAAAAAGTCCATTGTGCCGCCTTCGTTCATGATGGTGTAGTTCATCAATTCCACTGAAAGAATCTGTGGTTCTGGAAATTCCGCCGACATGCCTTGCTCCGAAACCATGATGCGAAACTGCTTGCGCAAATCGTAACCGGCCTTGGCCACGTAGTCGCCTCTGACAATCACGCTGTATGAAGTTAGCGCATCTTTTTCGCCGTAGCTTGTTTCAGCCGTAATCGGCTTTGAAACCGTCGCGAGTTCAAGAATTGGCGATGCCGCACCGACTACCACGCAATCGCGCACCAGCACTTCGGGCGTAAAGCCAAACGCGCTTTGAAATTCCGTTGCAAGTTTTCTTGCTATTTCTTGGCTTGCTTCTATGGCTTTCTGTGAGTTTTCTTGTGGGAGTTTGAAGAGAAAATAATACACGCAAAACGCCGCCAAAGCAATGGCAAGAAAGAGTATGGTTAGGCGCGTTGTGAGTTTCATTTAAGCATTTCGGTAAGTGTTCCAAAACGGTTGAACGACAGCCCTGTGTTGATAGGCTTTCCAAAGAAACAATATGCCAGCAAGGGTGCAAATAACGAGCGTAATCAGCGAGGCTTCCGCACCAAACGCGCCGCCCGAAAAAAGTTCATTGCCTTCCAAGTGCGACGACATCAAGCCTTTCACTTCGCCGCCCGAAACTGCAATGCCGAACACCGCGCCTTGCACATAATTCCACGCGATATGAATCCCGACCGCAAACCACAGTCGCCGCGTGAGCATATACGCCGCCCCCAGCAAAATGCCCGCTTCAATCGCAATCGCTATCGTACTGAACATGGTCGCATTCGGATTGCCAATGTGCGCCACACCGAAAAAGAGCGATGAGATTGCGAGCGCAATCCATGACCCCAGTTTTTCTTCGACAATGCGAAAGAGAATGGCGCGAAAGACGAGTTCTTCAAAGAAGCCTGCGCCGAGCGAGAGCGGCAAGTGTCGCGCCGCAAAGAGTTCGGAAATGTCATTGACCGCATCAACTTTGTAAAATCCAAATAGCCACAGCAGCACTGTTGAAAGTGTCAGCAATCCTGCGCCCACGCCCAAGCCACCGATAAGTTCAAGCAGTGCGCCATTCAGCGAGAGTTCCGAAACAGGATTCCGCCCTTCCATTCCGCGCACCAATCCGTAATAGACAAGGTAAGTCGCCGCAAGCGTCAAAATCATGCCAAAGAGTTTGAGCAAGGGCTGTTGCAACCGTTCGGCAAGTAGTGCCGTATTCGTAAGCCCTGCTGAATACATCAGCGTAACGGCAATGAACATCACAAAAAATCGCAAGAAAGGATTGCGGAGAAAACGTTGCCATAATGGCACAGGCGATACGGGTTGCAACATAATGCGTGAGTTTACTTGTGGAACTTTCAATTAAGAAAAAACATAATGCGGATTTATTTTGAACCAAATTCTACTTTTCAATGACAATGAGATTGGTTGCAAACATATTGTTTATCTGCTTGATGTTGTGCCTTGCAAGCCCATCACTTTTCGCACAAGAAAAAAAGTATGACTGGCGTGCGCACAAAACGCAGTTAGAGCGCGAGCGCAAACAAGCCGAACCGTTCATTGGCACATACAAGCGCGGCGACGATGAATTTATCGAGTTCTACATTTCCAAAGAATCAAAATATACTTGGTTTCGCGGGCGTTTTTTTGGCATCGGAAAATATGACTACGAATTTGCCGCCTCTGATATTGAGTTCAATCTTGACGGCACGATTTCGTTCAAAATTAAAGGCAAGCCTTACCGAGCACGGCGCATCGATGAATCACTTGAACTCATCTTGCCCGACGGCACAAAGCGATACTGCCCGCGTTTGCAGAACCAATCCGCACAAGCCACGCTTCCGCGATAAGTTTTGCGATAATTCTTATTCATCAATCTCATGCAAAAACCATCGTTCAAATCCTTTCAACACGCTTGCCAAGTCGATGCGCTTGCCTTAGCACTGCTTGAAGATGTTGGCGAAGAGGACATCACCACAGCCGCCACGATTCCTGAAACGCACCGAAGCACAGCCGTTCTACTCGCAAAGTCGGACGGTGTTGTTGCAGGCTTGCGCGTTGTGCGTCTCATTCTCTCTTCTTGGACTGACCCGCCGAAGCTTGTGTTGAAGAAGAAAGATGGCGAGCGCGTCTCCAAAGGTGATGTGATTGGTGAGATTACAGGCAAAACGGCGCACTTGCTTATGCTCGAGCGCACGTTGCTGAATTTGCTTCAACGCATGTCGGGGATTGCGACGAAAACCGCACAGTTTGTTCAAGCCGTTGAAGGCACACAGGCAAAAATTTTAGATACGCGCAAAACCGCACCTGCGCTCCGATACTTCGATAAGGAAGCCGTTAAAATCGGTGGCGGTGTCAATCATCGTTTTGGACTTTACGATATGGTCTTAATCAAGGATAATCATAGTGATGCGGCGGGCGGTGTTGGTATTGCGATTGAACGCGCAAAGGATTATCTCAAACGCAAATCGCTCAAAGTCAAAATTGAAGTCGAAGTTCGCTCGCTTGATGAACTGCGCGAAGCGATTGCGCATCGACCGCACATCATCTTGCTCGACAACTTTTCCCTCTCTGAGCTGCGCGTCGCCGTTGAAGCGGCGCGGCAATTAAATCCCAATATCAAACTTGAAGCGTCAGGCGGCGTAACCCTGAAAACGGTTAGAAAGATTGCAGAAACGGGAGTCGACTTTATCTCTGTCGGCGAACTCACGCACAGCGTAACGGCAATGGATATTTCAATGAAGATTCAAGCGGCAACGTAGCCGATTAACTTGTTATCACCGTCAGCGCGTTTGGCACACACTCCACACGAATGTCGCCTGATACATTCTCGAAGACTTCGCCGTCCAAGTGCAAGTGAAGTTGCGTTGAGAGCGAAATTGTTGCCGATGAAATTTTGTGATAGTGAACTTTTTTGTGATGGATATGACTGCCACGCAAATAGCGCGAAATCCATAGCGGCAAGTGCCATTTCGGAAATGCGGTGAGCGCAGAGAGGTTCAAGAAGCCGTCGTTCAGTGTAGCGTCAGGCGCGATTTTGAATTTTCCGCCCTCAATTTTCCCATTGCCAATCGTGAGCGCGAAGATTGATTCTGAAACGACTTTTTCGCCATGTTCCGTGTTGAGCGAAAGCGTTATCGGCGTGGCTGAATAAGTTTTTCCGACCTTGCTAAGTGCGTCAAGATAGATGAGGTCGCCGTTGCGCGTGGAAGTGCGTGCTTCTTTGGCGATTGCGCCTGTAAATCCCAGCCCCAGTGAGTTCAGAAAATAGCGTGTGCAAGGTTGACTGTGATACTGAAAGGTTACTTTTCCGACATCAATTTTTCGCGCCTCGCCTTTTGTAGCCAGTTGAAATGCCCCGCTTAACTTTTTCTTTGTCGATAAATTTTTGAAGAAATCATTGCCCGAACCCATTGGCAGAACGGCGAGCCGCGTCTCTGTGCCGACAAGCGACTGCGCCACTTCATTAACCGTGCCATCGCCGCCACATGCGACAATCGTTTCCGATTTCACGCTCGCCGATTGCGCAAAACGCACAGCATCGCCCGACTGATTCGTCAGTTGAATTACGCCCTCTTCACGTTCGGCGAGCAACATCGTTTCCAACCACTTCAAGTGCATTTTAGCTTTGCCTTTATTAGCGGCGGGATTGAAAATAAACCAATAACTATGCGCTTTTTTTTGAGCGCGTGCATCAAGGGCTTCTAATGCCATCATTTCCGGTGTGATTGGCGCAGACGAAGAGCGTTTCAAATCAGTTGGCGGCGGTTTCATTTGTTCAGTGTTTAGTGTTGCATAAGGTAAGAAAACTGTGGGCAAATAATACACCCGAAAGCGAAACTCGATTGTGATTTCGCTAACACTTTTGCCCACATTTTCGCTGAATAGACGCTTCGGCTGTTTTGCAGGCTATGGTGTTGCAGTTAGACGCTTCAACACCGTGTAAATTCTTGCAGATTTCTTTATGGCAACTTGAAGCGAAAATGAACTTTCTACTAAATTGCAGTGGTTTCAGTAGCGTTTGTAGTCTGGTAGTGCTTTTGAAACTCTACTGTTTTCGCGCCATCGCAGTTAGCAGTTCTTGTAGTTTTAGAAGTTCAGTTCAAATAACCTTAAACTCTTTAACACTATGAATAACTCATCATTGAAGCTTGCAGGTGCCGTCATTCTTGGTGCGCTTGTGCTTTTTCTCTTGTATGTTCTCTCTGGTGCGACGCTGGGCGTGCCGATTTCAAAAGTGGGATACACCTTCATTCGCTATGTCGCACTTTTCTTAACAGCGAGCCTGATTTTGTGGGTTGCGGGCAAATTTGTGGCACAATACAATTCAGGGTGGTTTTTGCAAATCATCTTGGTTGGAATGGCATCTGTCTTTTTTGCATGGATTGGCATTGTAGCATCGTCAGGCAATCGCACGCAAACGGTTGCCGGACAGCCTCCCGCGCCGCGCACGGTCAAGCAATTTGAAAACTTCGGCTCCGCAGGAGCCTCAGAACCACCTGCAGTTGTTGCTCCGACCGCCGCAAGCGTTGTAACCGGCGAAGGTGCGAAAACCGAGTTCGACTTGATTATGGAAAAGTATAATCTGCCTGACGAACTCGCCAAGTTTGATGAAGGGCTTTACACTTCTTCGTCAAAGATTTATGAAGTCGTGCCTGCCAAGTTCTTGAATATCAAGAATAAAAATGGCGAAGCGGTAAAAATTAGTGACGAAGATATGTTCAAAATCATTAACCACTTCGTCAATGAACTGCGCAAGCGTGAAGAAGCCAAAGCCTCAAAGGAAGCCTCGGTTGCGCCTGCACCTGCGCCGCCAGTCGCCAAAGTTGAAGCCCCTGCCGCCGTCGAAGCACCCGCAACACCTGAGCCTGCGGCACCAGCCGCCGCGGTTGTGGCTGTCAGTGGCGACCCGTCTCAATATGAAGCCGTGTATAAGAAAAAATGCTCTGGCTGCCATTCGCTTTCTGCCAACGCTGGAAAGCTGAAGCAAAAGTGGATGAAATCGGAAGAAAAAACCAAAGAACTCGTTGCATGGATGCAACGCCTCGCAAAACAAGACCGCTCAAAAGCATTCAGTGACGCAGAAGCGGCTCAAATCACGGCGTTCATTCGTTCAGGCAATAAACTCTACTAATGCCCTGTCTTGAAAAAGAAAGCCCGATACACATCGGGCTTTTTTATTGCCTATGCAACAGATTCTCACTCTTGCGCCGCAAATCCGACGCGCGTCTTTTGCGACTTGCCGCGATACTCTGCCGTTACGGTTTCCGTAATTCCGCCCCGTGCCTTCCATTCCGTCTTGACCATAATTTCACGCGGCTTGAGCTTTTCAATCAAATGGTCGAGAATCGTGTTCGTTACATTCTCATAAAAAATTCCTGCGTTGCGAAATTCCAAAAAGTAGTATTTGAGTGATTTCAGTTCAACGCACACTTTGTCGGGGATATATTTTATCGTAACCGTTCCAAAGTCAGGCAAGCCTGTTTTCGGACAGACGGAAGTAAATTCAGGATTGACAATTTCAATCGTGTAATCGCGTTCAGGAAATTTGTTTTCAAAAGTTTCAAGCAGTTCGGGCTTCATTGGTTTGATAAGATTGATTGAAAAGAGTGCAAAGATATACCAACAAAAACAAAACTCTTTGCGATATTTAGTTCAATCTAACTGCCTTAATTTTTCTGACATTCAAACTCATGCGTCTTCTTGTTTTTACTTCAACATTTCTGCTTTTTGCATCGCATCTTTTTTCCGCCACCTACACCACCCCAAACACCGGCGTCGATTGGACAATGAGCGACCTTGTCTCAAACTCTAACGGCACCGTTACAGGCACTTTCCCGAATTACAACATTCTTGATTCAGTCATTATTGCGCCAAATGATAGGCTCTCGATTCCCGCTGGAAGCATTCTCACCTTCACGCTCAACGGCATTGTGGTGCGCGGCAAACTTTTAGCGATTGGCACGCCGACATCGCGCATTGTTTTTACAGGCGCAACGCCCACACCTGCTTCGTGGCGCAACATTCGCATTGAAGATTCCGCTATCGACACGGCTTGCATCTTCCGACATTGCATCATTGAATACTCAACGGGCGGAATTGCGTGCATCAGTTCAAGCCCCACGATTGAATTTTCAACCTTGCGCTTTAATGGCAGTCTGACCGTCGTTGGCGGTAGCACAGCAATCCAATGCTTTAACTCCAATGCCATTATCCGACACGATAGCCTCTACAACAACTCGCAAAACACCATCACGATTAGCAACAATTCAAATCCTATCATTGAACACAATTACATTGCGAATAACAATGTGCGCAATCAAAGTCCCGTTAATCCCATCACGATTTCATTTCAGGGCAATAACAATCCCATCATTCGCTTCAATGAAATTCACAGTGCCGATATTCCGCAACCGGTGCGGGCAGGCGGCATCAGCGTTGGCTTGGGAAGCAACACGACGGTTCAAAATCCACTCATTGAGTTTAACTACATTCACGACTGTGCGTTTGGCATTGTGATTGCCGGCGCAACGCAATGTGTCGTGCGCAATAATCGCATCGAGAATAACACGCGCAATCCGAATCCGCTTCAAGCAGGAAGTGGCATCAATGTCAATTCATCGGGAAGTGCAGTCGCCGCGCCAATCATCACGGGCAATTTTATCAAAGGCAACTTGTGGGGCGTTACCATTCAAGGCACGGCGCAACCGAACTTGGGCGACCTTTCAAACACAAATCCCGATGATGACGGACGCAACACTTTCATCGATAACCTTCAAGGCATAACCAACTACGCGCTCTACAACAACACCTCGAACACCATTCGCGCACAAAACAACTTTTGGGGGACGACCGATTTAGCCTTGATTCAAGAGCGCATTTGGGGCGCAGGCGACGTTCAAAATCCGCCTACGGTTATCTTTACGCCGTTTGCACTTGGCGATATTTCCTTGCCTGTTGAACTCGTGGAATTTCTTGGACGCAAAACGCATAACGCCATCTTGCTCTCGTGGAAAACCGCATCAGAATTGAACAACGCAGGCTTTGAAGTGCAGAGAAGAAGCGAGAATCATGGAGCAAGTGCAGAATGGCAAGTCTTGGGCTTCATCAGAGGCAGAGGCACAACGACCGACATGCAGTCGTACTCCTTCTTGGATAAAACCGCATCAGGAAAAGTGCAATACCGCTTAAAGCAAATTGATTTTGACGGACGCTTCACATACTCTGCTGTGATTGAAGTCGACGCAGGAACACCGAAAGAGTTTGTGCTTGAACAAAACTATCCGAACCCGTTTAATCCAACAACAACTTTCACGTATCAACTGCCTGTCGCAAGCCTTGTGAAGTTGGAAGTGTTCGATGTGCTTGGCAGGAAAGTCGCAACGCTTGTCAATGAAGCGCAATCGGCAGGAACGCATCGCGTTGTTTTCAATGCAAGCGGATTTTCAAGTGGTGTGTATTTTTACCGATTGCAAGCCGGCAATTTTTCATCAACTCAAAAAATGATGCTTCTCAAATGAAGAAACTCGGAATTTTGCTTTCGCTCTTACTTTTCACTCTTGACTTATTTGCGCAAGAAAGTCTGTATCGCCGCGTCAGGATTGATGTCTCGGGCTACGGCGCACTCGTGAAATTAGCCATGTCGGGCGTAGCGATTGACCATGCCTATCGCGAGAAATCGTCGCTCATTGCCGAACTTTCAAGCGATGAACTTTCAGAACTTTCGCGCCTCAATATTGCCTATGAGATTTTGATTGATGATGTCTCACAGTTTTATGAATCAAGAGCGATTGCGGAAAAAGACCTGCCACAACTGCGCCTTTCCAGCACGCCGCAGAATTTTCGGCTTGGCGCAATGGGCGGATTTCTCACGCTCTCCGAAGTCTATCAAGTACTCGATTCCATGCGGCTTTTGTATCCGAACTTGATAACCGAAAAAGATAGCATTGGCGCAAGCATTCAAGGGCGAGCGATTTATGCGGTTAAAATTGGCTCGGCATCATCAACAGGTAAGCCGCAAGTCTTATACACCTCGCTTCATCACAGCCGTGAGCCAAACGGTATGATGGCAGTGATTTACTATATGTGGTGGCTCTTGGAAAACTACGGCACGAATCCCGAAGCGACTTACCTTGTCGATAACCGCGAACAATGGTTTATTCCTGTGGTTAATCCTGACGGCTACGAACACAATCGCTCGACAAATCCAAACGGCGGCGGTATGTGGCGCAAAAATCGCCGGCTCAATAGCGACCAAACCTTTGGCGTTGACCTCAATCGCAATTACGGACCGATGGAATTTTGGAACGCACCAAACAACGGTTCAAGCACCACACCCTCGAGTCAAACTTATCGCGGCACGGCTCCATTTAGCGAGCCTGAAACACAAGCCATTCGCGCCTTCTGCAACAGCAAGCAATTCAAGGCATGTTTGAACTACCACACATACAGCAACTTGCTGATTTATCCTTACGGCTATCTCTCGCAGGAAACGCCCGATTCGCTCATCTACCGACGCTTTGCACGCGATATGACCGCCCTCAACGGCTATGTGTTCGGAACTGATATGCAAACAGTCGGATACAGCACACGCGGCAATTCAGATGATTGGATGTATGGCGAACAAGATGAGAAGCCCAAAATTTTTGCGATGACACCCGAAGTTGGCTCTACAAGCGACGGCTTCTGGCCACAGCCATCACGCATCATTCCGCTCTGCGATGAAAATCTCTTTCCAAACAAATACCTTGCGTGGATTGCAGGCGCATACATCACAGGCGAACAAGCCCATGAGCAGATTTTCTTGCCAATTGGCACCTCAACCACACTTTCTTTCAAGTTCTTCAACAAAGGTTTGCAGATAGCAAGCGACGCAACGGCTCAACTCACCTCATCAAATCCGAATGTTCAAGTTTTAAGTGCTTCAACTGCGCTTGGCACACTCGCTTCTCAACGCGATACCACCTTGACATTTGCAATACAACTTTCAGACTCGACCGAAGTTGGCTCAACCGTTGAACTCTCGCTTTTGATTGAGCAAGAAAATGTTGTGCGTTCACAGTCGTTTCAATTTGTTGCAGGCACGCCGCAAACCATGTTCATTGATTCTGCCGAAACACAACTCTTGTGGTCGGGCGGAACTTGGGGAAGAACCAGTGCGTCCGCCGTTTCAGGCAATTTTTCTTGGACCGATAGCCCAAACGGGAATTACCTCGCAAATGCCAGCAATTACAATGTCTTGCAACCGACTATCAATCTTTCCGACAGCACGATTCGCAAAGTCTATCTCTCTTATCAAGCGCGTTGGGTATCGATTGAGCCGAATTGGGATTGGTGTCAGGTCTACATTTCCACGAACAATGGCAGTTCTTGGCAATGGCTTCGCGCACCGCGAATGACGGACGGGAGCGGACAAGGCAGACAAACGCTTGGAGAATACGGCTATGAAGGCACACAGCAAACTTGGGTCAAAGAAACGATTGACATTTCAGCCTTCAAGGGCTTTCCGCAAGTGCGCTTGCGTTTCGGCTTGCTCGCTGATGGCTCTGTGCAAGGCGACGGCTTTTATTACGATGATGTGAAACTTGACGTATTAAGCACAGCAACAAGTTCTACCTCTGTTGCCTCTCAAAAGCCGCTTCACTATCGGCTCGAGCAGAATTATCCGAACCCCTTTAATCCAACAACAATTATTACGTATCAATTACCGACTTCAAGCACTGTGAAGTTGGAAGTCTTTGATGTGCTTGGAAAGAAAGTTGCAACGCTTACAAATGAACGGCAATCGGCGGGAACGCACACCATCACATTCAACGCGAGCGGGCTTTCAAGTGGCGTGTATTTTTATCGATTGCAAGCGGGGACTTTTTCACAGACACGAAAAATGATGCTTGTAAAATAGGTTCGCAGATGATGCAGATTCATCAGTCAACTTTGGCGGCGGAATTGCTCAAAGAAGCGCAAGCTCTGAAAGAGACCGACACGAGCCGCTCTGAACAGTTGGCGAGTGAAGCGGCGATGAAAGGAAAGGAAACAGGCGAATGGCTAACCGTCGGCGAGGCATTGCTTGTTATTGCTTATTGCCACTACCGATGCGGGAAGTTTAGCGAGATGCTGACGATTGCAAGCGAAGGACTTACACTTTTCACCGCAGAGCAAGATGAGTTTCGTGCCGCAAAAGCACATCACTTTCTTGGAATGGCAAGTATTTACCTCTCGAAGTATTCCGACGCTATTTCCCATCTTCAAAAGGCACTCGCAACCTTTGAAGCATTGGGCGACGCACATTGGACGGCGCAATCGCTCAACAATTTTGGGCACGTGTATTGTTTGCTGACGGATTACATCTCTGCGGTTGAAGCGATGCAAAAAAGCGTTTCAATTCTCGAGTCGCTTGGAAAGCGGTATGAATCCGCCGCCGCGCTCAACAACTTGGCAAATGTTTATGCGACACTCGGCAATTACACCAGCGCGTTTGAGTTCTACCAAAAGAGCCTTGTGATTTTCAGCGAAGTCGGCAACAAGCACTTTGAATCCAATGTGCTTCTCAACATTGGCGATGTGTTGCTCATACAAGGCAATCACACGGGCGGGTTCGAAGCATTGGAAAAAGGCTTATCCATCAAGCGAGAAATTCGCGATGTTTTCGGAGAGGCACGCGCACTGGCAAGCATCGGCGAAGCATTGCTTTTGAAATCGGAACGCGAAGACGCAAAGGAGTTACTCAAAACGGCGATGCGACTTTACCAACAAATTGGCAATCGACAAGGCGAAGCATCGACCGCCTTAAAACTTGGCAAAGCCTATCAATCTCAATTCAATCGGGACGGAACTATTGACGAAAAGCATTAACTTTGCCGCCTTAAATTTTCAAAACGCTTATCTCAAAACTTTTGAACTTCACCCTTGACGTGAAAAAAGCCGACCTCGTTTTTATACTTCTTTTTCTTTTCTCACCGATTTCTCTTTTCGCTCAACCTATCTTTTATGAAAACCGCACGATTGATGCCAACGATGCTGTCAGTTTCACACGCTCACTTTCGCGCAAGGTGCAATCGCTGACGGGCAAATGGACGGTGATTTTTTCGGAAGAAAAAAAGATGGACGTCTATGTGCCGTCGGCGACTGACTTTCAAGGCGTGATGAAGTTTGAAAAGATGTTTCGTTTGGAGAAGTCGGAAGAAGGAAATGTATTTGAACTTCATAGTGATGGCGTGGGCGGCGCGTGCAATGTGTTAATCAACGACCAATTCGTCGCGCTTCATCTTGGCAGTTATGTGCCGTTCAGCGTTGATATTCCTTCTGAATACTTGCGCTTTGGCGCGGAGAATAAACTGACGATTGAAGTTGATAATCGGCTTGACGTCAAAAATACCGTGCCGCTGACAGCGCAAGCCTTTGAGCCACAATTTTTCGGCGGATTAGTTCGCAATCTTGCCATCGAGTCAAAAGCCCCGATTCGCATTGATAAGATTGATTTCAACTATCAACTCACGTCCGATAACACATTGGAACTCACTTTGCAGACACGATGCAAAACCTCAACTCTCCGAAACTATACGATTCCATCAGATTCTACGGGCAAGCGTGCCGTGTCGTTGAAGTTTTCACTTACGAAAGATTCGCTGGTGATTGCGTCAGGCATCATCAGTGAGTTTGTGCCTGAAAGCGATAAGTTTATTACGGGAGAAAAGAAAATTTCTGTTCCAAATATCTCGCGCTGGTCGCCAAAATCGCCAGAACGCTATACACTTTCGTTTTCACTTCTCGCGGCAAACGGTGAGATTTTAGACGACCTTTCCTTTCAAACGGGGTTCAGAACGCTTGAAGCCAAAGATGGCTCTATCTTCATCAACGGTGAGCCGATTGAGCTCAAAGGCGTTCATATCGTTGAGGATAATCCAGCGACAGCCTCTGCGATTTCCAACAAAGAAATTGAAAGCGACTTTGCGTTGATAAGAAGTCTTGGCGCGAATGCGATTTATTTCAGTCAAGTTCCGAATCCACTTTGGCAACAGTATGCGGATAGTTTGGGCGTGCTTGTGCTTATCAATTTGCCATTTCGATACGCGCCGACCGCGCTTCTGCTCAAACCGAAAATTTTGGAGAACACTGATGCACTTTTACGCGAGACAATTCAAGCGACAAAGTTCTCGCCGAGCGTGATTGGCTACGGGTTTGGCGGCGGCTTGAATCTCGTGGCTCCGAATTTGGAACTGTATTTGGAGCGGCTTTATGCACTTGCTAAAAAGCAGTCGCAAATGCTCACTTTCTTTTCGCCGAAGTCATTTGCACCAAGCGACCTTTATCGATATTGCGATTTTCTTGCCGCAAATGCGCTGAATCTTTCTGTTCCTGAATTTGAGTCATATCTCAAAGAAGCCCGTGCGCTGAAAAAGCCTGTCGTGATTACCAGTTACGGCGTCTATGCCGAGCCGAACAATCACAATGGTTACAGCGATGTGCATTCGCTTGAATATCAAGCCAAATTTTTGATGGATTCTTTCAAGATGTTTGAACGGCTGAACGAATCGGAGCGATGGATTGCAGGCTCGTTTGTCGAGTCGCTTTGTGATTATCGCTTATCGTTTGCGCCCATACTGAACGCTGAAAATCCTGACCCATATCTTGCAACAACAGGGTTAGTCTCTTTTACTCGTGAGAAGAAATTAGCGTTTGAAATGGTTAAGTCGCTCTATGCCGGAGAGCGCGTCTACAATCCGCCGATTGGCAAAGCCGAGACAGAGTTTTCGCCGTTTTTAATTTTGTGCAGTGTGTTTTTGGTGGTAGCCTTTGTTTATGCGCTCAACAGCAATAAGCGATTGCGCGAGAACTTTCCGCGTGCGTTGCTTCGTCCGTTCAATCTCTTCGTTGATATTCGCGATTCACGCATTTACATTCCATTAGATACTATCATATTGCTTTTGCTTTTATCGCTCACGTGGAGCGCGACGCTCTCGGCGATTTTGTATGTCGCACGTGAGACCTTCTTGTTGGATTTTTGGCTTACACATTTGATTCGTTCAAGAGAACTCAAACAGTATCTCAATATTCTGGTGCTGAATCCATCGCTTGCTGTTCCGATTCTCGCCGTTGTGTTTTTCGTTCTGTCTTTGCTTTCGGCGGCATTTGCGCAACTTTGTTTGTTCATCATTCGCAATCATCGTGCGCGTTACGCACAACTTTTGAATGTGTGGTCATGGTCTTGCACTCATTGGTTTATCATGCTCGCGCTTGCTGTGTTTATTGAGCGAATAGAAAGCGAATCGTTTGTTTATGCGGTCATTCTGACCTCGCTTGTTTTTCTTGTCTTTACAACCTCGCGCTTCTTGATGGGCGTTGCGACGGTTGCCGAGCTCAATCGATACTCGACTTACTTCTTTGGCTTTTTCATTTTGGCAGTGTTTTGGGGCGGATTGTTCTTTCTCTACAACAATATCTCACAAACCTTCGCTTATTTTCAATACTGGCACATTTTGAAATGAACGCTGATTCTTTCGCTTGACATCGGCGGAAATGCATCTCAAAACTTCAACTCATTGCATTACACCATGTATCTCTCTAAACTTGAACTCTTTGGATTCAAAAGTTTTGCCCAGCGCATCAATCTTAAATTTGATAGCGGAATGACGGCGATTGTCGGACCGAACGGGTGCGGCAAAACCAACATCGTTGACGCAATTCGTTGGGTGCTTGGCGAGCAAAAAACCAGCGTGCTTCGCTCCGACAAAATGGAGAATGTCATCTTCAACGGCACACGCGCCCGAAAGCCTCTCGGCATGAGCGAAGTCAGCATCACGATTGAGAACACGAAAAACATTCTGCCCACCGAATACACCGAAGTCACACTCACGCGCCGACTTTATCGCAACGGCGATAGCGAGTATCTGCTCAACAAAGTGCCATGTCGATTGAAAGACATCACCGACCTCTTCGCCGACACGGGCATGGGAAGCGACGCTTACTCCGTCATTGAGCTCAAAATGATTGAGCAAATTCTTTCTGAAAATGCCGAAGAGCGACGCAGGCTATTTGAAGAAGCGGCAGGCATTACCAAATACAAACAACGCCGCAAGCAAACTTTTAAGAAGTTAGAAACAACGGCGCAAGACCTTTCGCGCGTGAACGACATTGTGCTTGAAGTCGAGAAGAAAGTCGCCTCGCTTGAACGCCAAGCCAAGAAAGCTGAACAAGCCAAGCAACTTCGCACCGAACTCAAACTCTTAGAGATTGAACTCGCCGAGCGAATCATCGCCGACCTGCAAAAACAAATTGCGCCGCTCGAAGAAAAACTGCTTCAACACGAAAACGAAAAAGTTGAACTGACTGCCAAAATCGATGCGCTCGATGCTGATGTCGAGAAAAAGCAAGTTGACATCATTGAGATTGAAAAACATCTCGCCGCCCTTCAACGCCAATACAACGAAAAAATCGAACTCATCACGGCAACTGAAAAGCAAATTCTTTCGCACGAAGAGCGGCGCAAGGCACTGATGGAAAGCGTAACACGCGCACAAAGCGAAATTGAGCTTGTCCAAAAGCGCAGTCAAGAACTTGATGCACTTCGCCAAACGCTCTCTGCTGAACTTGAACAAGCAACTCGCAGTGTAGAGACAGCACGACAAGCCTTTGCTTCTGAATCCGAAGCACTTTCGGCACGCGAATCCGCACTTAAAGCAGAGCGCGAATCGCTTGAAGCAAAGCGGCGTGAAAGCACGAAACTTTCGCAAGAGATTGCCTCTTTGCGAGCGCAATCAGAATCACTTAAAGCACGCATTGAAAATTTCAACGCGCAAATTGCTCGCAACGAAGAACGAAAAGCCACACTTGCGCGTCAAATCGAAGAGCGAAAGCAAAGCATTGAACGCGGCACGGCGCACCTTACCGAGTTACAACGCTCGCTTGACACTGCCCGCGCCGAACTTGCAGACGCACAAGCCAAACGTGCCGCGCTCTCCGACACCATCGCCAAAGCCAAAGAATCACTGCTCAACCTGCGCGCCGAAGAACGTGCAAAACATAATCGCGCCACATTCCTGCGCGCCCTTCTTGATAGCTACGAAGGCTTACCCGAAGGCGTGAAGTTTTTAGATGCCGAAAAAAACAAAGCCTTTGGATTAGGCGCGCTCTCGGATTTAATCGCGACCGATGAGCAATACAAACTCGCGATTGATGTCGCACTTGGCGCGTCGCTCTCGTTCTACATTTCACGCACCGAAGCCGAAGCACGCGAAGCCATTGCCTCACTGAAATCTGCCGACAAGGGAAAACTGACTTTCATCGTTCTTGAAAAACTTTCTAACCTACAACCAACCGAAACGCCTAATGTTGATGGGCTTCGGCGAGCAATAGATGTTGTGAGATGCTCCGATGAAGTGCGCCCTGTAATTCATCAACTTCTTGCAAATGTCTTTCTTGCTGAATCGCTCGAGGAAGCAAAAGCACTTTCAGAACAATATCCTCACGCCACCTTTGCAACGCTTTCAGGCGAATTGCAAGCGCAAGCCACCTTGCGCGGCGGCTCAAACAAAGGCTCGGAGACGCTCAGAATCGGCAAGCGCGAAGAATTAGAACGCCTTGAATCGGAGCGCGCAGAATTGCTCTCGCAAATTCAGGAACTCGAACAAAGCCTCGCCGCTAACACAGACGCGCTCAATCAAATCAATCTGGCTACGCTTGAAAAACAAGCGCGCGAAACAGAGCAACGCATCACTTCCGAAGAAAAGCGGCTCTCGCAACAATCATTTGAACAAGCCTCGTTTGAAAATGAACTTCTCTCGCTTGATGAGCGTATTGCATTTGACCAAGCCGAATCTCAAAAGTTTCATCACGACTTAACCGCCATCACGCCGACGCTTTCATCGCTTGAAAACAGACTTTCCGAACTCAATCAGCAAATTGACCTTGAACGCGAGAAGGTATCGGCATCGGAAGCCGATGTGCAAAAATTTGTCTCGGCAGTTCGCCAAAAAGAATTGGAACTCAAAGCCTCTGAATTTGAAGTAGAAAAAATCGAAACGAAGCGCAACACGGTTGAAATTGATTTGCGCAATGCAGAGCGTCAGATGGAGCGGTTGAACGATGAAATGACTCGCGCGCAAGAGGAGCATTTCCGTCTCGGCTCGGAACTTGAAACCATGCAATCAAATCTTCAACAGCTTTATGCTGAACGTGCCGAAATGCAAACCGCGATTTCAAAAGTAGAAGGCGATTACAGCATTATTAAAAGCGATGTTAATCAACGCGAATCGGAACTGCGCGACTTAACACGACAGCGCGAGGTTGTCTCACAAATGATTTTGGAATTTCAACAAGCCCTGACGCAAGCGAAACTCAAAGAAGAACACACACGCACGATGATTCAAACCGAATACGGTGTTGAATTGGAAGTGAAATCGTTTGATGAAAGCCAGCCTTTCAATCGTGAAGACGCTGAATCGCAAATCGCCATGCTGAAAACCAAACTGCGCAATCTTGGTGCGGTCAATGAACTTGCGCTCGAAGAGTATGAAGAAGAAAAAAAGCGATTGGAATTTCTCACCTCACAGCGTCAAGATTTACTCGATGCTGAAAAACAGTTGCGCGATACGATTGAAGAAATCAACACCACTGCACAAGAGCAATTCCAAAAAACATTCGAGCAAATTCGCCAAAATTTCATCAACATTTTCCGCGAACTCTTCAACGAAGGCGACGAAGCGGATTTGATTTTAGAAGAAGCCGAAGACAAACTCGAAGCCAATATCGAGATTATCGCCAAGCCGAAGGGCAAACGTCCACAAGCAATTACACTGCTTTCAGGGGGCGAAAAAACGCTTACAGCAACCGCACTGCTCTTTGCGATTTATCTTGTCAAGCCCAGTCCGTTTTGCATTTTAGACGAAGTCGACGCGCCGCTCGATGATGCCAATGTTGACCGCTTCGTCAAACTCATCAACAAATTTTCGCAGGATACGCAGTTCATTATCGTAACGCACAACAAACGCACGATGGAAGCATGCCGAATGCTTTACGGCGTTACAATGGAAGAAGAAGGCGTTTCAAAACTTGTCGCTGTGAAGTTCGATGATATTCAAAAGGACTAATCGCAACTACCTTGATGAACTGCCAAACGCGGATAGGTTAGACTCGTCTGTTGCGATTTTTAAGTTAATGATTGAGCCGCCTGATACCGTTTCAGAAACAGCGAGATACCTAATTGAACGCTCGCCTCAATATCTTGACTTTATCGAGCTTGTGCTTTTTTACAAATTTCCAACTTTGACCAGAAAGGAGATTCTCAATATGTTGAACATTGACAAAGAACTTGAAGAAGAGTTGAGAAAAACTCGCGGATTCCAAGAAATTTTAGAAGAAGGGCGTGAGACAGGAATCAAGGAAGGATTAGAACGAGGATTAGAGCAAGGAAAACTCATGGCAGTTCCACTCTTGCGAAAACTTGGCATGAGCGATGAGGCGATTGCGAAAGAACTTGGTCTTGCAGTTGAAAAAGTCAAGAGTGCTTGATGCCTAAAAAACTTGTTCTCTTCGATATTGACGGAACGCTCTTACGTGTGCGTGGAATTAGTCGCCAATCGCTCATTGAAGCCTTGCGTGAAGTCTTTGGTACAGAAGGCACTGCCGCCACACACAATTTTGCAGGCAAACTCGATAGCGTCATCATCAAAGAAGTCATGCGCACAACAGGGCTGAGCGATAAGGAAATTGAACAAGGCTTTGAAGACGCAAAACGCCTCTACATTCAAAACTTCAAACAGCAGGCACAACGCGAGCACATAGAGGTCATGATTGGCATCTATGAACTTGTAGAAAAACTTGCCAACGAGCCAAATGCACTTCTCGGACTGCTGACGGGCAATTTTGAAGAATCAGGACGGCACAAACTCGCCTTGCCTGAACTAAACGACTACTTTGCCTTCGGCGCATTTGCTGATGATGCCGACACGCGCAACGCCCTTCCCGCTATCGCTGTTCAGCGTGCGTTTGAACGCACAGGCATTCACTTCACAGGAAAAGATGTCGTGATTATTGGCGACACGGAACACGATGTAACTTGTGCGAAAGTTCTAAATTCAAAGTGCGTCGCTGTTGCAACGGGGCATTACACTGTTTCGCAATTACAATCGTTCAATCCTGATTATACCTTTGAAAATTTTGCTGATGTGGACGCGGCATTTGAAGCCATTATGAGTTAGCCTTAGTTTGCGGCGCAGTTTGATTCGTTCAAGTGTTTCGTTCAAAAAACTAACTCCTTTTATGCGTCAATGTTTAGCCGCTTTCGCTCTGCTGTTTCTTTCCTCATTGTTTCATTTTTCCGCTTTCGCACAGTCCAACACTTCCCGACCACTCTTCCAACTTGGCGTTGAACTTACGAAGCACTCCCCTGCACCCATTCAAGTTTCGCTTCAACACAAGCGCGGCGTGTTTTCCGTTCAAGAACTTGAATTTGTGAAATCGGAACTGCAGAAAGTCGGCGGCTCGCTTGGCACAGCACTTGGCAGTGTGATTACTGTTTCAATTCCTGAAACCGCATTAGACATCTTGCAACGCTTTGCTGACTTTGCCACCATCATTATGCAACCGCCCGATGAACCGCTCTCAATGTCCATCAGTCGGAGCAATTCCCAAATCGGTGGCGCATGGCAAGGCATCAATGTAGATTCCGCGCACGCGCTTGGCTTTACAGGCAAAGGCGTGCTGATTGGCGTGGTTGACGACGGCTTCGATTTCAATCACGGCGATTTCAAAGATGCCAACGGCAAAACACGGATTCTCTTTATGTGGAATCAAATGACCAATACGCCCGCACAATTTCCCACTGCACCTGCCTACGCCTACGGAACCGAATGGGATAGTGCCGCTATCAACGCAGGACTCGCCACGATTCCAAACAACGCACACGGAACAAATTGTCTCGGCATTGCCGCCAGCGATGGCTCACAGAGCGGCGAGAAAGGCATTGCGCCCGACGCTAACATTATTTTAGTTGTGCGAAAAACAGGCACAGGCGCAACGAGCGCAAACATCATCGACGCTTTCAACTACATTCAAAAGAAAGCCCAACTGCTCGGTATGCCCGTTTCCATCAGTTACAGCATTGGCGGACACAACGGCGCGCACGACGGTACACGCGACCAAGAACTTGCGATTGACTCACTTTCAGGCAACGGTGTTCTGTTTGCAACCGCCGCAGGCAACGACCGAACCACAGGCGTTTATACCAATGTCTTCGTCTCGCAAAACTCAACGACCGATTTAGTCTTCACGGCAATCAACACATCAGGCTTCTTTATCGGCAATGCGTGGATAAGTGGCGCAGATTCCGTTGGCGTTTCGCTCATTACGCCAAGCAACCTCACGCTCTCCACCATTCCAACCGATTCTACAACACCCGTGCTGACCGTGCCGCAAGGACAGTTTCAACTCTCCAACGAACTCTACACACCCAACGGCGATTGGAACATTCAATTCGGAATTAGACCGACCGCAGGCAATACAGGCACATGGCGACTGCGCTTACACGGCGGACAGATTAACAGCACCGGCAAAGTTGATGCATGGCGCACCAGCAGTAGCGCAAACGGCGTTTGGCAAAATCCGATTCACGAGAAGACGATTGTAACACCCAGCACGGCGGATTCAACAATTTCAGTTGCCGCGTTTCAAATTTCGGACGGCGCAATTTCTCCCGTTTCCAGCATTGGCAAAACCCGCGATGAGCGCAATAAGCCCGAACTTGCCGCGCCAACCAATGTAACAACCACCGCAGGCACACTCGGCGGCACATCAGCCAGCGCGCCACACGTTGCAGGCGTTGGCGCATTGCTCTTGCAAGCCGAACCCACGCTTTCTGTTAGTCGCTACAAACAACTCTTGTTGGACAGCGCAAGAACCGATGCTCAAACTGGCACCATTCCACCGTTCAACACAAGTTGGGGCAATGGCAAACTCAACGCGCTGGGCGCATTACAGCGACAAAATCCCTTCGCGCCGCTTTCGCTGAACATCAGCAACATTACGCCCACATCGCTACTGCTCTCGTGGTCAGGCACTTCTACGCACTTTCAAGTAAGACAAAACAATGCACTGATTTATGATGGCACGAACACGTCTCAACTCATCACAGGACTTTCACCAAATACGACCTACACCTTTTCCGTGCGCGGCAAACAGCCTTCAACAAGCGCACTCTCGCCAAGCAACATCTCGCTTACTTTCACAACGCCCGCTGTGGATACCAACATTGCATCACTTGCACAAACACGCCTTTTCAGAACAGGCGAAGGCACAACGCCCTTTCAACTTGGCAACACGGGCATCACGCTTCAATTTCCGTCAGGCGTTAGCGCATCAACAAATTTCACTGCAATTCGCCGAACAGGCACAGCCACGATTGTTGGCTCATTACCCACAGGCATCACGAACATTTCAACCGACGGATTTTGGACGATTACGCCTTCGCATAGTCCGAGCGTTGGCACATACACGCTCACACTTGATTTGACGGGCTTCGGCGGAATTTCAAACTTCAACACACTCAAAGTTTTGAAGCGTGCAACTCCTTCAAGTGTTTGGCAAAATGTCGAAGACTTGGGCGCAAGTTTGAGTTACAACACGCCATTCATCACCGTTTCAGGCTTAACCGATTTCAGCGATTTTGTCTTGGCATCAAGCGGCGACAATCCGTTGCCCGTCTCGCTCGCTTCATTCACCGCAAAGCAACATCAGGAAAGCGCACTCGTGGAATGGACAACACTCAGCGAACAAAACAATCTCGGCTTTGAACTCTTGCGACAAGAATCAAATGATTGGATAACCTGCGCCAGTTATCGCACCCATCAAGCCCTACGCGGACAAGGCACAACGAACCGCGAACACACTTACACTTTCCTCGACCAAACCGTTGAAGTCGGCAAAGCCTATCGCTATAAGCTTCGCTCGGTTGATTTTGACGGCACACTTCACGACTACGCTCCGATTACAAGCGTGCAAATGAAATCGGAATCGCTCGCAAAGCCTCGTCAATACGCGCTCTATCAAAACTATCCGAATCCGTTTAATCCAATCACCGTGATTCGCTACGCGTTGCCAATCGCAAGCAATGTAAGGTTGGAACTTGTTGATGTATTGGGGCGACGTGTGGCAACGCTTGTTAATGCACGACAAGAAGCCGGCGAATATGCGTTTCATCTTAACGCTTCCTGGCTGAATCTTTCAAGTGGCGTGTATTTCTACTCGCTCAAAGCAAGCGGGTTTTTAATGACGAAGAAAATGGTATTGATGAAGTGAAGTCAAGCGGTAATCCATTCAACGCCGCTGTGCAAGGCAATGCCTACGGGTTGTGCTTGAATGATGAGGGCTTCTTTTTCGAGCAGTTCTTCCCAACGCGCTTCCACAATGCTTTCGCGGGCAGTTGTCTCTGCGAGTTTGAGAAAGGTTTTGTAGTGTCCGGCTTCGGAAGCAAAGAGGCTTTTGTAAAGATGCTTTAAGTCGGATTCTGATGCCATTTCAGCGAGAATTAAGAACCGTTCACACGAGCGAAGTTCAATCAACGCGGAAACGAGCAAGCGGTCTAACACTTCCAAGTTTCCATTCCCGATTCTCACAAGAGCGCGTAGGTCGTTGGCATATTGGCACTTGTGCGTGCGCTGAAGTTTGCCGCCACGCTCGGCAATGAGTTTCGTTACAGCGTGAAGATGTGCGGATTCGTCTTTGGCAATGTTAGCAAGCGTTAGCACCCATTGTTCCGATGAGCGAACCTCAACCCATCGGTTCATCAAGTCGAGCGCATTCGTTGCGGCTTTGCGCTCCAAGTAGGCGTGGTCGGAAAGAAGTGCAATCGGGTGTTCAAGCACTTGGCTTGCCCATTCTTTTGGCGTGTGATATTTCAGCGGAAGTGAAATCATGTTAGCGAACAATGGTTTTAATCCCTTTCTTGTTTGATGTTGGGAACGAGACATCACGATAAACTTCTTTCATTGGGAGTTCAATTCCGATTGAACGCAACCCAATTTTCTCTTTGAGCGATTGATAATCCACAATCCGCCAGTCCTTGCCATCTCGGCTCACTTGCACAACGCCCAACTTCTCATAATTGATGAAGAGCATCTCTTGCACGCTCTCCTGCGCCGCATAGTAAAGCCGCTTCTCGTTGAAATCGTATTGATAAGTAGAATCCGACAGCACTTCAATTACAACGGTCGGGTTGAGAAGCGTTTTAGGATTGTCATCGGCAAATTCAGGCGTGCCGCACACCACCGTAACATCAGGATAAAAGTAGCCGAGTTTTCCGCTGGCATTGATCTCGCTCTTGACACGCTGGTCGCTCGGATACACTCGACACGGCTTTTTACGCTTGATAATTTGATTCCCAATTTCTCGAATGAGATTTGCGCAAATGGAGTTGTGTTCGGGTTGCGCGCCTGCCATTGCGACCACATCGCCGTCTAAATACTCATACTTCACCTCACGATTTGCCGTTTCTAATGCAAAGTATTCCGAGAGCGAATACACTTTTTCAGACGTGCTTTTCAAAAGCGGTTTCATCGGTTCAGAATTAAATCAAAATTTTATGCAAGCATAATTAGCGCATGAGTGTCTTCACGCTTTTTTTATTTGATTTTTGGAACGAGACATCACGATAAACTTCTTTCATCGGCAGTTCAATTCCGATAGCACGCAATGCAATTTTCTCTTTGAGCGATTGATAATCTGCAATCCGCCACATCTCACCCTCTCGGCTCACTTGCACAACACTCACCTTTTCGTAATTGATAAAGAGCATTTCTTGCACGCTCTCCTGCGCCGCATAGTAAAGCCGCTTCTCGTTGAAGTCGTATTGATAAGTTGAATCCGACAGCACTTCAATCACAACCGTTGGGTTGAGAAGCGTTCTCGGTGTGTCATCAGCAAATTCAGGCGTGCCACACACAACCGTAACATCAGGATAAAAGTAACCGAGTTTTCCACTTGCTTTCAGTTCGCTCTTGACGCGCTGGTCGCTCGGATACACTCGACACGGCTTTTTCTTTCGGCGAGTGCTATTGGTGAGTGTTGTAATTAAATTTGTGCAAATGGAATTGTGTTCGGGTTGCGCGCCTGCCATTGCAATCACTTCGCCGTCCAAATACTCATACTTCGTCTCACGGTTTGCCGTCTCCAACGCAAAGTATTCCGAAAGCGAATACACTTTTTCAGAAGTCGTTTTCAAGAGCGATTTCATCGTTGAGATTTCCAACAATTAAACAAACTGTGCGCCGCCAATCACTGCGATTGGAATTGTAAAGTTATCCAATTCTTTCGGGCTAATGCCTTCGGCAACGGTTGCAATCGCCGAGAGAATCAAGATACGATTGAAATTGTATTCTTTCGGAATGATGAATTGAATGAGTAAGAGCGAGGCAATGAATGCAGAAGCGAACATCGTCAGAGAGCCTTCAAGGCTTTTTTGGGAAAGGATTTTGTATTTGATTTTACCGTAGCGCGAGCCAATGATAGGTGCCATACCGTCGCCCCAACCGAGAACTGCCATTGCTAAAACGCCTTCAAAGGTTTTGTAGAAGAGTGTGCCGCAAATCGTCGCGACAATAACGAAGTAGAGCGGTCCTTTGAGCAGTTCGCGACGGTCGCCGGTGCGCGTCATGGTTTTGACGGCTTCGTCATCAACATCGGCGAAGAGTCCTTTTTGAACGAGCAAGAAAATCCATATCACGAAAATCGACACGTTCAAATACTTGCTCCAATGCGTGTCGTCAAAGAGCGGCAGAAAGGCGATAATCATGCCTGCGCCGATGTGCGTAATTTTTCGGCTTAAATCACGCGCCAATCCAAAGCGTGTAACGCAAACCTCCATCAGTGCCACAAGGCTGAAGACATACACAATGGTTAATAGTGCGGCAAGGAGATTGTTGTAGAGCGGCGACAATCCGAACATAGCGAGTATGGTTTTTTAGTTTTGTTGTTAGAGTGGCTTTTGAGCAATCAGCAATGAGGCGAAAATTACGTTCAAAACATACAAGCCGTTATTGACGACAAGGTATCGCAGATAGGATTTGTGTGTCTTGACATCGCTTTTTCCAATGACGTTTTTTAATCCCGTTTTTTGAACCGCGTTTTCAAGTGCGCTCGCGCCGTCTTCGGGGTCGCGATAGAGCATGACTTGTGTGGTGAGAATGATGAGGAATGAGACAAGCGAGAAATAAAACATCACGGTAAATTCCCACGCCCACATCAGATAGACGAATGTGCCGAAGGCAAGGTCGATGAGCGAGAACGCGACAAGGTAAGTGCCTCTGATACCAATCATCACCGGAAGCGATTTCAATCCTTGCGCCCTATCGCCTTCAATCGCCTTGAAATCATTGAGAAAAATCAGCCCAACAGCGATGAACGCATTGATGACCGCCATCCACACGACTTCGCTACGCAAATCGGCGTAAAGCAAGTTTCCTGCAATCCAAGTGATGAGGCTGTAACTAATGCCGACAGCGGGCGCAGAGAGAAGCACATTATTTTTGAGCTTAAACGGCGGCGCAGAATAAATGTAACCCATGATTAAGCCAAACACCGATAAGAGAAAAATCATGCCGCCGCGCACGCCGCCCAAATAGTGTGCAAAGAACCCACTTACAAACAGCACGATAATTCCAACGACAATCCAGTTCCACTTGGCTTCTTTTTCTGACAGTCTGCCTGATGGAATTGGGCGCGTTGGTTCGTTGATACGGTCGAGGTCGCGGTCGTAGTAATCATTGACGGATTGAGAAAAGCCTGTGCCGAGTGGTCCGAACAAAAGCGTGAGCAAAGCAAATTCTCCGATATGCTGAACCGTGAGCGACATTTGTCCTGATGCAATCGCGCCGCACACAATCCCTTGCAACACGCCAACCCAAGTAATCGGGTCTAAAAGTTCGAGATGCGCTTTGAGTTTTTCAAGTGGCGAGAGAACTCTGTTTGATGCGTTAGCCATTGATGGAAAATGTCATAGAACCTCATCAGTTGAATGAAGCAAATGTTGATTTTATCGAAAGTTACAACGGAAGTGGTGAGAAAAGAAGAACGACTTTTTTCATCGACCTACCCCCACAATCGTCAGCGGCTCCACACGAATAAAACGAATCGGCGATTTGCCTTTGAAGTCAGGATTAACACTGCCCAACGGTCCAAAGCACGATGGGTCTGCGCTCAAATAGCGTTTGCCGTTGTAGGTGTAGATTTCGTCATCTTCATTAGGCACAAGGTCGGGAAAGTGAACGGCAAGCGCAATATGGTTTGGAAATTCAAGCGCAATGACTTCGAACCCTAACACGCCACGAATAAGCCCGGCAAGCAAAATGGAGCGGTCTTCACAATCCGAATACTCGCTCACGAGTGTCTCGTGTAGGCTACTAATATGCTGACCGCGTTTGGTTTCTGCATCATCTTTGTAAGCAAATCCATGAAGCACAAAGGCGTGCAAAAACGCAACGGCTCGACGCGAAGAAAATTGCTTTTCGCGAACGATTTTTTTGAGCGGCTCAATCACGGCTTGGACAATCTCACGCGATACACTTTCGTTAAAGTAAGTCGCCACATCGGTCTGCGGACGCTCCTCCAAATACTTCACCAAATTTTGATTGAGCGTGTAAGTGAGTGTGTATGAATTGTTCTCAAATTTCCATGTAACAGTTTTCGTAATCGGCTTAAATGGAAGCAAGGGAAAGCCATCTTGAAAGAGCGCAATCGGTTCTAAATTTCTGCCTAAGTTTTCATTGGCATCATAAAATCCATCGGATTCGCCGGTGGCTTTAATCAGTTCGCCGCGCGTTACATCATACACCGCATATCGTTTTTTTTGCTCCTCAAATAGAGTAACAAAGAAGATTTTTTGGTCAATCTCAACCGCCAGTTGCCATTGTTTTGACAGCACGATAATGCCCGCATTGTAGCCCATCGCACGCAGGAGAATCATCGCCGTAAAGACTTTTTGATTGTGTTTTTTAGACGCACGCTTGGCGATTTCTCCCACCAATTTCAAGCGAAGCCAATCGGGAAAGTTGAGCGAATCGCACAGGTCAATCAATCGGCTGGCAAAGGGCGTTGAATGATGAATAGCGGCGTTGGCAAGGTCAGTGAAGCGTGGGTCAGTGAGCGCAATGCGTTCCGATTCTTCAAGGTTGCTCAGTTGAAAGATGAAACTGAACGTTGCACCGTAAAGCTCAATCGGCATCGGCGCGCTCTTCTTTTGTGCGAAAAGCAGACACGGCAAAAACATCACCGATAACAAAGCAATGCGTTTCATGAGGTTCAAAATTCAAGTTTTTACGTGCATCTTTGCGTTTCAAACATGAAAAACCATTACGGCTATGGAAGGCAAAATTGTGCTGATCACAGGCGCAACCGACGGCATTGGCAAGCAAACCGCGTTTGAACTTGCTAAACAAGGCGCAACGGTGCTTCTACACGGGCGCAACCCTAAACGACTGATTGATGCGATGAACGACTGTCGTAAAAAAGTGCTTCACCCAAAGTTAGATTTTTTCAACGCCGATTTCTCATCGCTGAACGCCATTCGCAAAATGGTCGTTGACTTGGAACAAAAATACGACCGACTTGATGTCTTAATTAACAATGCAGGCGTATTTATGAAAAGCCGTGAACTTTCGCACGATGGCTACGAAATGACTTTCGCCGTCAATCACCTTGCGCATTTTTTCTTAACCCATCTTTGTTTGCCGCTTCTTAAAGCCTCGCCGTCGGCGCGCGTCATTACCGTGAGTTCTATTGCACATATGCGCGCCACGCTCGATTTTGAGAACTTACAAGGCGAAAAAAAGTTTGATGGATACGACGCTTACTCGCGCTCAAAGTTAGCCAATGTGCTTTTCGCAGTCGAATTGGCAGAGCGAATGAAAGGAAGCAAACTCACTTCAAACGCCTTGCATCCGGGCGTGATTACAACGAAACTCTTGGAAGCCGGCTTTGCGATGAAAGGCGCGTCGCTCGAAGAAGGTGCGGAAACTTCGGTCTATTTGGCTTCTTCGCCCGAAGTCGAAGGCGTTACCGGAAAATACTTTGTCAAAAAGCGACCGCAACCGTATCACCCGATTGTCGATAACGCCGACCTTCGCAAACGCTTTTGGGAACACTCGTGCCGTTTAGTTGGCATTAGCGAATTTTAACATTCAACTCTTTTGAAGTATGGAAACTGCAATCGCTGACAAGCAACCACTTGCAACGCTTGACCTCTTTGAAGAAATCACACGGCTGAAAAAAGAACTCAACGCTGTGATTCTGGCTCACTACTACCAAGAGCCTGACATTCAAGATATTGCTGATTTTTTGGGCGATAGTCTGCAACTGGCACAAGCGGCAAAAACGACGAATGCCGATGTGATTGTCTTCTGTGGCGTGCATTTCATGGCAGAGACAGCAAAAATTTTGAATCCGACCAAGCAAGTGCTGTTGCCTGATTTAGCCGCAGGGTGTTCGCTTGCCGATTCTTGTCCGCCACCTCTTTTTGCAAAGTTCAAAGCGCAGTATCCTGACGCCGTTGTGATTAGTTATATCAACTGCACAGCAGAAATCAAGGCGATGTCGGATATTATTTGCACGTCATCTAACGCTGAAAAAATCGTGCGCTCTATCCCTGAATCACAGAGAATCATTTTCGCTCCCGATAAAAATCTTGGTGCATACTTGCAACAGAAAACAGGACGCGAGATGATTTTGTGGCAAGGCTCGTGCATCGTGCATGAAACATTCAACGAGCGGAAGTTAATCGCCTTAAAAGTGAGACACCCCAACGCCGTCGTGATTGCGCACCCTGAATGTGAAGCACAAGTTTTAGCGCACGCGACGTTTATCGGCTCGACAAAAGCCTTGCTGGAATTCACGATTCAAAGTCCGCATATGGAATTTATTGTGGCAACCGAAGCGGGCATCATTCATGAAATGCAGAAACGCTCACCACATAAAACCTTCATCGCCGCGCCACCCAACGAAGAAAAACACTGCGCGTGCAATGAATGCCCCTACATGAAACTCAACACGCTTGAAAAAGTGTATCTTGCGATGAAGCATCGCACGCCTGAAATCACGATGAGCGAAGACCTACGCCTGCGTGCCTTGAAGCCGATGGAGCGCATGCTGGAACTTTCAACCTAAATCACATCATCAAATGAGCGGTTTAATTGAACAGGATTCATCAATTATGATGGGAAAGCCCGTTATCAAAGGCACACGCATCACGGTTGAGCATATTTTGCGTGAGATTGCCGCTGGAACTTCTATTGAGGAACTCTTAATTGCGCACCCTAAACTGACCAAAGAATCTATATCCGAAGCACTCAATTATGCCGCCGATATTTTGAGAGAAACGGCACTAAAAACCTATCGTGAAATTTCTGATTGATGAAAACATTGATCGCAGAATATCAGAACGGCTCATAGCCGCAGGCTATAAAGTTCGTCAAGTTGCAAATGTCGCATCTGGTGCAAGTGATGACTTCATTCTTCAAATGAGTACACTGGAAGGTGAAATCATTGTTACTGATGACAAAGATTTCGGCGAACTCGTGTTCCGAAAATCCTTGTCTAATTGCGGTGTAATGCTTTTGAGACTACATGGTCTTTCAGGAGATGCCCGCGCCCAAATTGTGCTGAATGTTATTGTAGAGTATGGAACACTTCTTGAAAAAAACTTTTGCGTTGTTACGCCTGACCGTGTTCGACTACGGAATTAAACGCTAAACCTGAATGCCCGAAGCAGTTACTTTTGGCTCTCTTGACGAGCTCATTCAATGGGGCGGCTACGCACTCTTGTTCTTTATCATTTTCGCTGATACAGGACTGTTCTTCGGCTTCCTTCTTCCGGGCGACGCGCTGATTTTGACGGCGGGACTTGTTGCGGCAACAGGCAAACTTGACATCACAACGGTCATCTTGGTCATGATTTCAGCGGCGATTTTGGGCGACTCCACCGGCTACCTTATCGGCAAACACTTCGGGCGCAGACTGTTTGAGAAAGAAGATTCTCTTTTTTTCAAGCGCGAGTATTTGCTCAAAGCACAAGCCTTCTACGACAAGCACGGCGGCAAAGCGATTTTCCTTGCGCGATACTTTCCCGTTGTGCGCAATTTCGCTACCACCGTTGCAGGCATCGCCGAAATGCCTTACCACCGTTTCATCTTTTTTAGCATCAGTGGCGCAACGGTTTGGATTCTCTCGTTTTCGCTCTTGGGGTATTTCGTCGTTAAGCAGTTTCCTGAATTGGAAGACTACATCAACAAAGGCATTGCGATGTTGCTTGCCATCATTATCGGCACAATTCTTTTTAACTTGCTTAAATCTCGTTCACCAAAATCACTTTCATAATGGAACTTCTCAAACAGTTCATTGACATTCTGCTGCATCTTGACCGATACCTTGTCTCGCTTTCCGCAGAATACGGCGTGTGGATTTACGCCATTCTCTTTCTCATCATCTTTTGCGAGACGGGGCTTGTCGTCACGCCGTTTTTGCCCGGCGATTCGCTTCTTTTTGCAGTCGGCGCATTGGCATCAACAGGCGCGGTTGATTTGTGGCTGATTGTGTTGCTCCTTTCCGGTGCCGCTATTTTGGGCGATACTGTGAATTATTTTGTTGGATACAAGTTCGGCGACTATCTCGTCAAGCATCAATCTAAACTCATCAAAAAGGAATACCTTGACAAAACGCATGATTTTTATGAACGCTATGGCGGACGCACGATTGTCATTGCACGCTTTGTGCCGATTGTGCGCACCTTCGCGCCGTTTGTGGCAGGCATGGGAAGCATGACCTACTCGCACTTTCTTACCTACAACATCGTTGGCAGCTTGGTTTGGATTTTTTCGCTCTCGTTTCTTGGTTTTTTCTTCGGCGAGTTGCCGATTGTGAAAAAGAATTTTTCGCTGGTCATTTTCGGCATCATCTTCATTTCAATTTTGCCGATTGTTTGGGAGTTTGTGAAAGCGAAATTTTTTCCAGAACGCTCACCTAACTCATGACCGAGAAGATTAAAACCGATGTGCTTGTGATTGGAAGCGGCATCGCAGGACTTTTCTTCGCACTTAAAGCCGCTGAACTTGGAGAGGTGATTGTCATAACGAAAAAAGAACGCTCCGACTCCAACACGAATTGGGCGCAGGGCGGAATTGCCGCTGTGCTTACGCCCGAAGATTCGTTTGACGCACATATCGCCGATACGCTCGACGCAGGCGCAGGACTGTGCAACCGCGAAGCCGTTGAAACGCTGGTCAGAGAAGGTCCCAACCACGTCAAAGCCCTCATCGAACTCGGCGTGAATTTCACGAAGAAAGATGGCAAACTTCACTTTGAGCGCGAAGGCGGACACTCTGCCTATCGCATTGTTCACGCCGCCGACCTCACGGGCAAAGAAGTCGAGCGCGCCTTGCTTCAAAAAGCCTCTGAAAATCCAAACATCACCATACTCGAACATCACGTCTCGATTGAACTCATTACCGAACATCATCTTCGCAAAAAAACCAACGACATCACTTGCTACGGCGTTTATGCGCTCGACACCCAAACCGGTCGCTTCAAAAAATTTTTAGCGAAGTTCACCATGCTTGCCACTGGCGGTTGTGGGCATGTGTATCTGCACACCACAAATCCACCGATTGCGACAGGCGACGGCATTGCAATGGCGTATCGCGCCGGCGCGGAAATTCACAACATGGAGTTCATTCAGTTTCACCCGACAACGCTCTACCACCCCGACGCAAAATCATTTCTTATCACCGAAGCCGTGCGCGGTTTTGGCGGCGTGTTGCGCACCAAAGATGGTCGCGAGTTTATGCACAAATACGACCCGCGCAAATCGCTTGCCCCGCGTGATATTGTGGCAAGAGCGATTGATAGCGAAATGAAAAAGCGCGGCGATGAATTTGTTTATCTCGACATCACGCATAAGCCTGAAAGCGAAATCAAGGAACACTTCCCGAACATCTATGAACGCTGTTTGATGTATGGCATTGACATCACACGCGAGATGATTCCCGTTGTGCCTGCCATGCACTACTCGTGCGGCGGCGTGGCGACCGATTTATTTGCGCGAACAACCATCAATCGCCTCTATGCGTGTGGCGAAGTGGCTTGCACCGGCGTGCATGGCGCAAATCGCTTGGCGAGTAATTCTCTGCTCGAAGCCCTTGTCTTTTCGCATCGCGCCTTCTTGGATATGAAAGACAACTTGAAGCACATTGAAAACAATGTCGCCTTTCCTGATTGGGACGAGAGCGGCACGGAAAATCCCGAAGAGTGGATTCTCATTTCGCACAATCGCAAGGAAGTGCAACAAGTCATGAACGACTACGTCGGCATCGTGCGGAGCGACTTGCGCTTAAAGCGCGCCGAACGTCGCATCGCTTTTCTCAAAGAAGAAACCGAAGCCTACTACAAGAAAACTAAAGTTTCCGCCGAACTCTTGGAACTGCGCAACATCATCAAAGTCGCAAGTCTCATTATTGAAAGTGCCATGAAACGCCGTGAGTCGCGCGGACTGCACTACACGACCGATTACCCCGAAAAAGACGACAAACATTTTCTCAAAAACACCGTGCTTCGCTCGTTTTGAAGTCATTGAGACTCTTGTTCCAATTCCCTTGAATCTGCCGTATCTTTGAGAAAGTTTTTAAGGAGAATCACCTTCGTAGTTTTATGCAGTTTTTTCGTTCTACGCTCATCGCCCAATGCGTTGTGCTTTGTTTAGCGAGTGCGTGTCAATCGCCGCCACCGCAAGTTTCCGCGATTCGCGATTTAATCCAACCTATTCAACTCATCGCAGGCAAACCCGATACACTGCTTCTTTCCGACCTCTTTTACGCCGAGACCTACGATGCTCAATTTGAGCCGAATCCCTTTGTTCAACTTGCTTTGGATACCGTTGTGAAAAAATTAGTGCTTGTGCCAAGCGACAGCGCAGAAGGGCTGATGCTCCTTGCGTTTCGGCACGGCAACGGCTCGTATCAACTTCCTCTGTTCATCAAACGATTGCAAAAAGTACGCTTTGTTTATGAGCCAAAGCCAAATGAAATGAACGTGTTCTTGATGGGCAGTTTCAACAGTTGGAATCGCACGAGTTTGCCGATGACGCTTAAAGACGGACGCTTCGAGCGCGACATTGAACTTGATGCAGGACGCTATGAGTACAAGTTTGTGGTAAATGGCAAGGAAGTGATTGACGAAAAAAATCCAATCAAACAGCCCAACGGCTTTGGCGGATTTAACTCGATTATCGAAGTGCAATCGCCCAACGCAAAGCACACCTACCTTCACCCGATTGAATCGCGTGTGCGCAACGACATGACGGAACTGCATTTCGTTTATGAAGGCGATTCCTCAAAAATTTTAGCCCGTGAAGTGATTGCGCTTCAAGGCAATCAAGCCGTGCCGCCACAGCAGTTTCAGATTGTTGAAAATCGCATTGTCATTAAACTCAAACAGCGCGATTTAGTCGGCGAAAAAGTCGTGCGCGTAGCGGTTTCAAAGAATGGAAATACAACGCCCATTCAAACCATCTATTTGCTCAATGGCAGACCCAAAGGCTCGGAAACCATCGCGCCCTTTGCCTCAAAATCGCCTGTCCAAACTTGGAATTGGCACGATGCCGTGCTGTATTCCATCATGATTGACCGCTTCGCGAATGGCGACACGACCAACGACCGACCCGTCAAGCATGATTCGCTTCTTACGCCCGCAAATTGGCATGGCGGCGATTTTGCCGGCATTATTCAAAAGTTAGATGAAGGCTACTTCGATTCGCTTGGCATCAATGTCTTGTGGCTCTCGCCGGTCAATCGGGCAACGGAGAAAGCCTTTCGCGAGTATCCGCCGCCGCACCGCTACTACACGGGCTATCACGGCTATTGGACAACCCACCACGAACAAGTTGAGCCGCGCTTCGGCACTATGGACGACCTCAAACGCCTTGTCGCCAAAGCCCACGCACGCGGCATGAAAGTGCTGCTCGATTTCGTTGCTAATCACACACACATTGAACACCCCTTTTTCCAACAACACCCCGACTGGTTCGGCACATTGGATTTACCCGACGGCAGAAAAAATTTGCGCCTCTGGGACGAGTATCGGCTCACGACTTGGTTTGAGCCTTACTTGCCCTCGTTTGATTACTCAAAGCCTGAACCGCTAAAAGCCATGACCGACAACGCAATTTGGTGGCTCAAACAAACAGGCATTGACGGCTTTCGACACGATGCCGTCAAACACATTCCTAACGACTTCTGGCGAGAACTTACGCGCAAAATCAAATCCGAAATTGAGATTCCGCAAAAGCGCAAAGTGTATCAAATTGGCGAAACCTTCGGCAGTTACGACCTCATCAAAAGTTATGTGAGCAACGGTCAACTTGATGCGCAGTTCAATTTCAATCTCTATGATGTTGCGATTTACGCCTTTGCGTCGCCGCTTGGTGATTTCAACGCGCTGGCAACCGAACTTGAACGCACACACCGCATTTACGGCACGTCGCATCTGATGGGCAACATTATGGATAGCCACGATAAAGTCAGATTCCCTGCGCTTGCCGAAGGCGATATTCGCTTTGATGAAAATGCGGCGGAACGTGCGTGGAAGAATCCGCCGACAGTTGACGACAAGAAAACTTACGAGACGCTCAAACTCTATCAAGCGTATCTGCACACAATTCCGGGCGTTCCTGTGGTCTATTACGGCGATGAAATCGCCATGACGGGTGCCGCTGACCCCGACAACCGCCGCATGATGCGCTTCGGCAATAATGTATCCGACGCAGAGCAATCAGTTTTTGCAGAAGTCAGTCGCTTGATTAAACTACGCAACACGCATAGTGCCTTGCGCTACGGCGATTTTCAAGTGCTTGCAGTCTCAAAAGATGTGCTGGCGTATTTGCGTTCCGATATGAACGAGCGGATTCTTGTTGCGCTCAATAAATCCGACACACCTCAAAAAGTGACTGTGAAATTTCCAAGTTTTTATTACACTAAAAAAATGCGAGACTTGCAAACGGGCGAAGAGTTACCGATTGCCAATGATGAAGTCAGCATCAGTCTTGCACCGCTTCAAGCAAAAATGCTGATGGTAAACTAATGCCCTGCACACAAGCAGACTCAACACAACTGACAACTCAATTTCCTAACCTTAACGGAGAGAATCAATGAGTAACACTGTAACGGCGAAAGCCAAATCGCGAAAGAAAAAATCGGACGCTTCATCTGCCGATGTCGCAACCGAAGTGAAGAACCCCTCGATTGCCCGTGAAGACTTCAAAGGCGGCGATGTGGAATCGCTCAAAAGGACATTCATCAACCGCATCCGCTACTCGCTTGCCAAAGACGAGTACACGGTAACGGAGCGCGACTGCTACAAAGCCCTCGCCTATACCGTGCGCGACCGCCTTGTCGATCGTTGGATTAAAACCCAACAAACCTACTACAATCAAGATGCCAAACGCCTCTACTATCTCTCAATGGAATTTTTGACAGGTAGAACGTTGGGCAACGCGCTCATCAATCTTGGCATTGAAGAGAACACACGCAAAATGCTCGAAGAACTCGGCTATAACTTGGAAGAATTGGAAGAGCAAGAGTTTGATGCAGGGCTTGGCAACGGTGGCTTGGGGCGACTCGCCTCATGCTTTTTGGATTCAATGGCAACGATGAGTTTGCCTGGTTACGGCTACGGCATTCGTTACGAATACGGCATTTTCTTCCAACATATCCGCAACGGCTATCAAGTGGAAACGCCTGACAACTGGCTTCGCTACGGCAACCCTTGGGAAATCGAGCGTCCTGAATCGCTTTATGCTGTCAAGTTCTACGGCTATGTGCATCAATATATCGATGCACGTGGTCAATTCCGTGCGGAGTGGAAAGATGCCGAAGTCGTCATGGCAATGGCTTACGACACACCGATTCCGGGCTATGGGAATAACACGGTGAATAACTTGCGCTTGTGGTCGGCAAAATCGACGCGCGATTTTAACTTCGATTATTTCAATCACGGCGACTACGGTAAAGCCGTTGCCGATAAGGTGCTGACTGAAACTATTTCCAAAGTGCTTTATCCCAACGATGCAACCGCCGTTGGCAAAGAGTTACGCTTGAAACAAGAATACTTCTTTGTCTCCGCGTCGCTTCAAGACATCATTTATCGCTACAAAAAAACGCACACCACGTTTGACGCTTTCCCCGACAAAGTCGCCGTGCAACTCAACGACACGCACCCTGCAATCGGTGTTGCCGAACTCATGCACTTGCTTGTCGATGAAGAAGGATTGCCTTGGGAAAAAGCGTGGGACATTACCGTGCGCACGATGGGCTACACGAACCATACCGTTCTGCCCGAAGCGTTAGAGCGTTGGTCAGTGAGTTTGATGGAAAAAGTTCTGCCGCGCCACTTGCAAATCATTTATGAAATCAATCGCCGCTTTCTTGAAGAGGTGAAGGCGAAGTTCCCGAATGATAACGACCTACTCCGCCGCGTCTCTATCATTGAAGAAGGACCAGAACGCATGGTGCGCATGGCGTATCTTGCTATCGTTGGCTCGCACAGCGTCAATGGTGTGGCGGCACTGCACACCGACATCTTGAAGAAGACGCTCTTCAAAGATTTTTATATGCTCTTCCCTGAACGATTCAACAACAAAACCAACGGCATTACCCAACGACGTTGGCTCAAACTCTGTAACCCGAAACTCTCCGAACTTATCACGGAAAAAATCGGCGATGGGTGGATTACTGACCTCTACAAACTCAAAGGCTTAGAAAAATTTGCCGAAGACAAAGCCTTTCACAAGCAGTGGCAAGCCGTCAAACTTGCCAACAAGGAGCGACTCGCCGAGTATGTTCGGCACAAATACAAATTGAAGTTGAATACGGACGCCATGTTCGATATTCAAATCAAGCGGATTCACGAGTATAAGCGACAACTCTTGAACGCGCTTCATGCGATTTACCTTTACAATCAAATCAAGCGCAATCCGAAAAAAGATGTCGTGCCGCGCGTGATTATGTTCGGCGGAAAAGCCGCACCTGGTTACTTCAAGGCAAAACTTATCATCAAGTTCATCAACTCGATTGCTGATGTGGTTAATAACGACCGCGAAGTTGGCGATAAGCTCAAAGTGTTGTTCCTTGAAAATTATTCAGTGTCGCTTGCGGAAAAAATCATTCCGGCGGCGGATTTATCGGAGCAGATTTCTACGGCAGGCATGGAAGCCAGCGGCACGGGCAACATGAAATTTGCGTTGAACGGTGCGCTGACCATCGGCACGCTCGACGGCGCGAATGTGGAAATGGCAGAAGAAATCGGGGCGGAAAATATGTTCATCTTTGGATTGACCGCAGATGAAGTTGCCGCGAAAAGACAGAGCGGATACAATCCACGCACTTACATCGGCGAGTCGCCCGCTCTCAAAGAAATTCTCGAGATGATTGCCGCTGGCGTTTTTGCGCCAACCGAGCGCGGAATTTTCCAACCGATTCTCGACGAACTGCTCAATGTCGATAAATACTTTGTGTGTGCGGACTTCGAAGCCTATGTTAAAAAGCAACAAGAGGTCGACAAAGTCTATTGCGATAAAGCCGAGTGGACGCGTCGCGCGATTCTCAATGTGGCACGCATGGGCAAGTTCTCGACCGACCGCACGATGAAAGAATATGCCGAAGAGATTTGGGGGATTAAGCCGATTGTGGTCGATGCGCCAAACGGCAAGTAATCATGGGCAACATGCTGAACGGAGGGGCGAGCCATCGCCCCTTTCTTTTTCTATTGGGCAGGTGGGCTGACTTTGTCCAAGAATGCATCCGAGGGAATGACGCTTTTGTATTTCTTCTTCGCAACATTGGCTTCGGCAGCGGTCTCGAACTGCCCGACACGCACACGATAGCGAATCGCTTTTCCGACTTGTTTTTCCATTACCGTAGCGGCTAATCCGAGTTTGCCGAATTCCTCGACAATCAGCAATGCCGCTTCTCGCGTGGGTTGAGAGGCAACGATGATGGTGTACCCGCCTTTGCTGAGGTCAATTGTCGTTAGTTCTTTCGGCAGGTCTTTGGCGGCTTTGGTGATATTTTTCAGAATTGTGCCTGTAACCTTTATGGTTGAATCCGAAACGACGGTTTTTTTCGGGATAGTTTTTTCGGCGAGAATGCGCTCGGCTTCGGCACGGGCGGCGGCGGCTTTTTCAGATTCAATTTTAGCCCGGTCAACAGGTGCAGGCGGCGCAGGCGGCGTAAAGGAAATTGATTCATACTTCATCACAATAAAGGCGATGATGATAGTGAAGAACACAATCGCCGTTGCAATAGCAATGTTGCGCAAGACGGGTGCTTCTTTATCTTCTGGAACATCATCAGCCCAAGTCGTTGGGTCTTCGGTTGAAGAGGGCACCGGCGTGGGTGGTGCGTCATCAAAGAACGGCTTATTGGGGGCTCTCGTCGGAACAGCCGCTTCGTATCGGAACGGTGCGCCGTTTTCTTCCGATGCAGTTACGGACTTTCGGCGTGCGATGTCTCTTTCATCTTCTGACTCTGGTGGTGTTTTGGCGGCGGCGGCAAGGGCAATAAAGAGTGGCTCTCTGCCCGATGGATTCATCGTCGGAGCATACGCCACAGGCTCTTCCTCTTCTTCAACGCGTGTGTCTTTACTTTGTGCAAACGACATCGGCTCATCACTCGGCGAGAGCGCGGGCGATTTCAAAAATGACACCTCGATGTCGGACGGCATACGATCCGCTGTAACTTCGGTCGTCGCCTGTGCCTCTTGCAAGTCGACGGTTGCTGGTGGCGTGGGCGTCATTGACGATTCAGGCACGTGCGCAACTTTCGGCTCTGAATAAGCGGATTGATTAACCGATTGGCTCGCAGGCGTTGACTCGCGCCGTTCCGAAATAATTACAGGCGACAGCCCAACAAAAGGCTTATCCAAAAGTTCGGAGAGCAACGTCGACTGCTTGAACATCAAACTGCCTCGCTCAGCACGCACAAACTCTCCTAATTCGCCTAATTGCAACGACCCGCGCACATCTACCACTTTTTTAATCACGCGCGCAAATCCCTTTGAAAACTTCTGTGCTACTTCCTCTTCCAACTGCAACTGTTCAAGCGCAACTTCATACACTAATCCACCTTCCAACGATTCTTTTTCAATCAACCTTACCTCATGGCGCGGCGGCACAAGCATTAATTTTCCATTCATCTCGCGCGGCTCCGAAGGAATATGCACGCGCCGCAACACACCGAGCTCCGCCAAGCGCACTTCACCGTTCAGAACCAACTCTTCTGCAATTTTTTGAAATACTGCTTCCAACCACCTGACCACTTCCGCTTCAGGATACCCCAAGACAGGCGCAAGCGATTTTGCAAAAATATCCATTGATTTCAGTCCTTTGTTTATTTCGCGTGAATATACAGTTAATCGCACCTAATTTTGAATGTGGTTCGACAATGAGCGCGTCTATTCAGTTGAGAACCATGATTTTGCCGTAAATCGGCTCTTGTCCTTTGGCTTCAATCGAGTAGAAATAGACCCCATTGGCAATCTTACCACCGAAATCCGTCTTGCCGTTCCAAACATCTTCTTCTTCACGGTCAGCGCGCCGCGGTGCATTCCTAACAGGCGTAGCCACCACATTCATTGAAAAGTCCAAAATGCGAATCGTAATCGACGCATCAGCCGAAAGTTTGTAACGAATGCGCACTTGTCCATCAAGGTTCGGCGCAAAAGGATTCGGATAAGCGTAGGCGCGATTGCCCGAAGTCGGCACAGGCTTATCGGCGCGAAGAATTGACCATGTGTTGCCGCCATCGTCAGAAATCGCCGTGCCATCTGCTGTTCCGACCCACACCCGTTTTCCACCTGTTGAAAGCGATTGGACAAAACAGCCAAAAAATTCCGCCGATGTGCCAATGAATCGGCGCGGATTCTCTTTATCAATCAAGTTGCGTTTATTTATCCAAGTTCTGCCTTTGTTCGGTGAGATAAACAGCCCATTTGAGCCGACGGCATAAACCGTATCGCCATTGAAGGCAAAGTCATAGAGCCGTTCATTATCGAGTGCCACTTGCCAAGTTCTGCCGTTATCGTTGGTGTATGATGCGCCGAAGCGTTCTGCGTTGTCTTCGGCACGCCACGACGCAAGCCATATCAGCGTATCGGTTGCGGTTATCTGTTCGCGAATGGCGATAATCCAATTTCCTGAAAGATTGCTGAATTGGCGATTAAATTTTGTCCAAGAAGGATACAGCGAATCGGCTTCGGTTGTTCTACACACGCCGTCGACTGTGCCACACCAGACCGCGCCGTCAGAGGCACACAGCACGGAAAAGCCAAGAAACGTGAGTTGTCCGAGTGTGCCGCGTCGTGGCTCAAACGAGAAGCGAAGCGTATCGGTAGGCGCAATGCGTTGGACGTTATCAGGCGGCAATACGATGCGTTGCCAAGATGTGCCGTTATTTGTGCTTCGGCGAATCCCGCCCGACCACGTCGCAACCCAAATGCTTCCTTGTGGCTGTGCGGGCGATGCGGCGCGAAGCGACATGCTGTAAATCACATTTTGTTGCGGCACAATAATCGGCAAGGCTTTGAGCGTGTTGATGCCGTAAATTTCAATGGTGTCGGTTGGTTGGTCGAGTGGTTGAGGGCGTTCGGTCCAAGTTCTGCCGCCAT
>Ga0272446_1000564_pt1 | contig 57443 bp, 54 predicted proteins | sample YNPCB0061_FD_194587 | JGI IMG/M metagenome (GOLD analysis project Ga0272446, IMG submission 194587) | Hot spring microbial mat communities from Yellowstone National Park, WY, United States - YNP-CB-006-1 | ecosystem: Environmental > Aquatic > Thermal springs > Hot (42-90C) > Sediment | place... | reverse complement strand
TTTGCTTGGATTTGCCAATATACTCATAAGATATGGGTAATGGATAGCTCCCAGTGGGAGAGGGACGGGGTGAGGGTAGTTCTGAAAAGAGGTTCAATGCACCAATATCGTATTGTTTATACACCTAAGCAACACTTAATTTTGCAAAGTACCATTCGACATATTGGCAACTTCTTGCAGTCTTTGTAAATTGGAGTGTCGCAGTAGTACAGCCCTCTTGTTCGCTCTTTTCTTGGATGTATAGTTATGGAGCCGTTGGTTCAAGCACCTGTCCGCCCTCGTTCTTTGCTCATCGTTGACGACGAAGAAGTGCTGCTGCACCTTTTAGCACGCCTGTTTCGGAGTTTGTATGATGTACGAACGGCTTCTTCGGGGCAAGAGGGTATCGAACTTCTGCGTTCGGGTTTTTCCCCTCAAGTCATCATGGCAGACCAGCGAATGCCCGAAATGTCGGGCGCAGAATTTTTGGAGCAAAGCCGAAGCCTTGTGCCGAACGCGGTACGCATTATTCTGACGGGCTACACCGATGTCAGCGATATTATTGACAGCATTAACCGCGGCAATGTCTATCGTTTCTTGACCAAACCTTGGGAGCCAAGCGAACTCAAAGAAGCCGTGCGACTTTGCTTTGAGCATTACGATGTAACGATGAAAAATACGGAACTTGCGTCGGCACTTTCACAACTTGAAGAACTCAACCGTGAAAAAAGCGAGCTACTACACATAGTCGCTCACGACCTCAAAAACCCCATGAATTCTATTCGCTTAGTTGCTGAGATGATACTCTCACAGCGAGATTTGTCGGAAAACGAGCGTACTCGGTATATGCAAATGATTTTTGACACTTCTGACAAAGCCTTGCATCTTATCAGCAATTTACTCAGCGTAGAAGCTATTGAGCGTGGTGTGGTTCTGTTACACACTGAACCAAGTTCTGTTGGGGTAGTATTGCAGGAATTGGTCGCTGAACACCAAACGCAAGCACAGGAAAAATGTATTACCGTGCATCAGACAGTACCTGACGATGTGTATGTGCAAGCCGATAGGCAATCCCTCCGGCAAGTGTTGGACAATCTGCTTTCCAATGCCATTAAATACTCACCGCGCGGCTGCAATGTGTGGTTGGAAACGCAAACACATCACACGAATATGCAACAATTGGCTCTCACCGCCAACTCTACCGTTCAGTGGACATGTATCAGTGTGCGTGATGAAGGCCCGGGTTTTACCGAAGACGATAAAACACGGCTTTTCGGGAAATTTGCTCGCTTGAGTGCTCAACCAACTGGAGGAGAAAGTTCCACAGGTTTGGGACTGTCCATTGTCAAACGTTTTGTTGAAGCGATGGGCGGACACGTTTGGTGTGAAAGCGAGCATGGTCAGGGCGCGACTTTTACCGTTGCGCTGCCCACAGCATCGTTAGCAGAATGACCGATGAACAAGCCGTCGGTGAAAACACTGCCTCATTTATTCGAATACATTGAACTTCATCATGATTATTCAACTGCGTTCATCAATAACCGAACAGCACCAACATCAGGTGCTGCAAGCCATTACAGGCATTGGCTACAAACCTAAGCGGGTTACTACCCAGTTTGGCAATTATATCGTCTGTATTGGCAACAAAGCCTTCGACATCCGCACTATTGGGAGTTTAGAAGGCGTACAAGACATTCACTACGTTTCCGACGAATATCAGCTGGTTTCCTCCAAATGGAAAGTGGGCAAAACGTCAATAGATTTGGGTGATGGTGTCGTTATTGGCGGTGGGCATTTTCAGGCTATGGCAGGACCGTGTTCTATCGAAAGCGAAGAGCAGGTGCGGGGAATTGTGCGCCATCTGAAGCATCACGGGGTACGGATAATGCGCGGTGGAGTGTTCAAACCTCGTAGCTCGCCTTACGCTTTTCGCGGCATGGGCTTAGAAGGCTTACGGATGTTCTCGCATCTGTGCCGCGAACACGGCATTAAACTTATCACGGAGGTTATGGAGCCTGCACAAATTGCCCCAATGTACGATTATGTGGATGTCTATCAAGTGGGCGCACGTAACAGCCAAAATTTTAATTTGCTGGATGAATTGGGCAAAGTTGATAAACCTGTGATGATTAAACGCGGTATTTCGGGAACAATAGAAGAGTTACTCTATTCGGCGGAATACGTGTTTGCTGGCGGCAATGAACGGTTACTGCTCTGTGAACGCGGCATTCGCACCTATGAAAAAGCCTCACGCAATACGTTCGATATTAACGCCGTACCGATTTTGAAGGAAAAGACTCACCTACCCGTGATTGTTGACCCCTCGCACGCTATCGGCATCAGGGAATTTGTCGAGCCAGTAGCGTTAGCGGGGGTGATGGCAGGTGCTGACGGCATTCTCATCGAAATCCACGAAAAACCTGAAGAAGCAGCGTCCGACGGCGCACAGACACTGAATTTTGAGGAATCTGCACGGATATTTGCCAAAATTCGTGCTGTAACTGCTTTGCGGAAACAGTGGGAACGTGCATAAGCATTCCTCGCACTGCTCTATTCGCGTTGCTACTCAAACTGCCTTTTGAACTGGAGGAATTCTGCACGGAGTTCGTCCAGTTCGTGCTTGAGAGTCGCCACATGGGCTTCAAGTTGTTCCACACGTTTGGCGTGGTCGTTGGTGCCGTCAGCCAGTGCAGCGTTGTTCTTGGCTTGGGTAAGCTCAAGCTCACCTGCCAGCAGGTGCATAAATCGCGCTTCTTTTTGACCGGGTTGGCGGGGAAGGCGCACTACTAACGGCTTGTGCTGCTCGCCAGTACCACCATGCTCGTCAGCAGTAGAGCGTGCTATAAGGCTGTTCAGCGTGGCTTCCACTTCTGCTACACTTGCAAATTTGTACATCCGTTCAGCGCGGCTTTTGAGTTCGCCAGCCGTTTGCGCTCCACGCAACATGAGTTCACACAAGATTGCTCTTTGAGCAGCGTTCAAAGCAAGCACTTCGGTCAGGCGTTCGCGGTGTTTGACCACTCTTGAAGCCCCTTCATCCACTATCCTTGCCAGACCTTGTTTTACTGCCGCGTCAAAGGCTTGTATGACCTCTGTTTCGCTCAAATTCGTTACGGGGTCGCGGTTTGTTTTTTGATTGCAGGCATTGACGAGTGCGTTCAAGGTCATGGGGTAATACTCTGGCGTGGTGATATGTTTTTCTATAAGCGTTGCTAACACACGTATTTCTGCCAATGAAAGAGGTGTCCACATGTTTGGTTGAGATATGAAGGTGATACAAATGTGCCAGCTATTGTTCGGCGGTTGTCAGTGTGCCTTTTGGTTAAATCGTTTCCTCTTCATATCTTTTCCGCCACGCGCAATTTAGCACTTCTGGCACGGTAGTTGAGGCGTATTTCCTCGTCCGAAGGCACACGCGGTTTTTTGGTCAGTTCTCGAAGAATTGGCTGCACTGGGCGCGTTGTGGATTTGGGATTGGTTGGGTCGGGTACGCTTGTGCGAGCATATTCATTGAAGATAGTTTTGACAAGACGGTCTTCGAGCGAATGGTAACTCAGCACGACAATTCGCCCACCAGATTTGAGCAGCGGAATACAGCCGCGAAGGGTTTTTTCAAGCACACCGAGCTCGTCGTTGACGGCAATGCGAAACGCTTGAAACACCCGCGAAAGAGATTGAAGGCGCAGATGCGGCGGAACACACGATTCGACGACTGCGCGAAGGTCGATGGTTGTTTGAAGTGGCGTTGCGCGGCGAACATCGACAATTCGCCGCGCAATACTCTTCGCAAACGGCTCTTCACCGTATTGCCGAAGCATCCACTCCAAATCGCTCTGATTGGAGGTAGCGATGAGACTTGCTGCTGTTGGTATCGCCAAGTGTGAACCGAATCTCATGTCTAGGCGGGAATTCACACGGTAACTAAGCCCGATACCTCCGGCATCAAGTTGGCGGGAAGAAACCCCAAGGTCGAGGAGGATTCCGTCCAAGAACTCCTCATCAAGGGGTTTCCCGTTTTTCTTTATGCTGCATACCATAAAGAAGTTTTCCAAGTGCATCACCAGCCGCGAAGTGCAATTGCCCTCCGCATCTTGGGATGCTAATTCGTCGGCAAATCGCCTGCGGCACTCTTCGTGTGCTTGCTCATCGGCATCAAAAGCATGGACACAACCTTGGGCACTGAGCCGCCGCAAAATCTCGGCAGTATGACCACCACCGCCCATTGTTCCATCGACATACACGCCGTCGGGTGTTGTCACCAAGGCATCGCAACATTCTTGCAACATGACGGGAACATGGTACACCGTTTGAGATTCGAGGCGTTCAAAATGTTCCGAAGACTCAGACGATGCTCGTTGTGCTATCGGACGTGTACGCTTGCTACGCATACGAGTGTGATAGAACAGAGTATGATAGAACAATCGTTGCTTATGCTATGCTTTGGTCATCACCTTTGCAGCTACATCCTCGTAGGACTCAGACTGCCCATTCATATACCGTTCAAACTCTTCAGGTTGCCAGAACTCAATGTGGTCTATCATGCCTACTATCGTCACTTTTTTGTCAATACCAGCAAACTCTATCAAACGCTTGGGAAGTGAAACGCGCTGTTGGGCATCCATTTCCACTTCTTCGCTCCACGACAAAATCATGCGTAAAAAAAAGCGGTCTTTTTCATTGTATTGATTGAGTTTGGCGAATTGTTCTTCGTACTTACGCCATTCGTTCATTGGATAACCAACAATGCACTTATCCACGCCACGTGTGAGCACAAAGGTATCAGCCGCCTCCGGCGCGATGCTTTTCCGCATCTTTGTCGGAACGTTCACACGACCTTTGTCGTCTATCGAATAGGTTTCTTGTCCTTTGAAGAAACTCATCTGTTTGCTCGCGCACGTTAGACCCTCTGGTGTTGTACAACTTGAGTTAATATCTCAGCATCTTAATATCTCAGCATCTATTTATACCGCTCATATCCTGCTTCATCACATCAATTCCTTCTCCCACTTTCTCCCACCGCTTGCAAAAGCGATAATGATTCCCCCACTTTCTCCCACAAATTGGAGTGCAAAACAACAAAAAGAGCCTTTATCGTCCAATTTTTTCCTGAAAAAAGTTGCTCACAGGAATTTTTGAACGAAAAAATGCCGATTTTTTACAAAAATCGCCACTTTGGCAACCTTGTATTGTCATTATTTTTTGTTCACAAGATTTTTGCGTCGCGGAGATTTCTTTTTAGCCGACGCGGCAACGGTTTTATGAAAGTATTTTCACTGCTTTTGAGGAGGCTATGCTGCACTTCAAAAATACTGAAATTCTTTTCATTTCGACGCAAAAAAGATAGTTCAAACTTGGATTTTGTGGAAAACATGGGGAAAATTGCGGCACATAACGTTCCTGCCATTGCGCGATAAAGACCCGTGATAGAGACCATCGTACAGTGGTTGTGTTTTGCGGGTTGTGTTTTGCGAAGCAGTGTGAAGTGGGGATGTAATAATGGGAATTTGATAATTCTGTGTGATGCTTTTTCTACGCTTTGAAGACCACACTCTGAAGACATTTTTTGCACTTTTTTGCTTCCAGTGCCAACTTTTTTAAGGCGTTCGTACCAAAATTGAGGTGTTCATACCACCCCCCCTTGACCTGCATACCAAATTGATTGTAAAGTTTGTCCCTGACAACAGAAAAACAGACCCAAATGGATGGTTGAGTATAAGAGGGCATAAGCAGCTCCTACGGTATTCGGCATTGGAAGCAAAACAAAATCAGAGCCTGCCGCAGCATTGGGAGTGCCAACAAGCTGCAACAGGCTCACGGATAAGAAATCGGAAAGCCTATCCGCGAGCAATATACGCAAGGTGCGGTCAATATCCCAACGCTCAGGCAGGAGTTTTTTCACTCTTTTTTGATGGTTTTTTGTGAACAACATGCTCACAAACTCTGCTGTTGGTGTTGTGTGCATTGCCTTGGCAATGACGTTCAGCCTGACCTCGTGTCAGCACGGTGATAACCCGATAGATTCGTTGGTAAGTAAGCCCATGTCTGCTCAAACAGGAACAGGTGGAGAAGTAGCTTCAGTGCAACGCCAGCTGCTTTCTTCGCAAGAAGTAACTGTTACTAAATCCGTTAGGTACTAAGTTTATCGCTCAAAAAACGCACGCAACGGTATAGTGTTGTGGCGGAAGAAGTACGCTGGAATGGGCGTGTTGCAGCACAAGTGCCTGTACGTCCGCCTTTATCCACCTGTTACGCCCTGCGCGTTCGATAAGCCTCTTTTACGGCACTTCTACGGAATTCAAAATTTCGTTAATGATATCTTCGGCTTTCACATTTTCAGCTTCGGCTTCGTAGGTCAGCCCTACACGATGGCGCATCACATCGTGGCAGATAGCACGAACATCTTCTGGTACAACGTAGCCCCGGTGCTTGATAAACGCATAGGATTTTGCCGCCTGTGCCAAACTTAGCGTAGCACGTGGCGAACCACCGTAGCTGATAAGCTGCGAAAGTTTGCCCAGACGATAGTTCTGCGGTTCGCGGCTGGCAAAAACGATGTCCAGAATATACTGTTCGATTTTTTCATCCATATAGACCTCGCGGACAATCTGCCGTGCAGCTAAAATCTGCTGCGGCGAAACCACAGCATTCGTGCCAGATTTCTCTGCACTCATGGCTTGACGCATGATTTGGCGTTCGTCCTCTTTGGTGGGATAAGTGATAACCACTTTGAGCATAAAGCGGTCAACCTGCGCTTCGGGCAGAGGATACGTACCTTCTTGTTCAATAGGGTTTTGTGTGGCAAGCACCAAAAATGGTTCTTCGAGTTTGAACGTTTGTTCGCCAATCGTTACTTGGCGTTCTTGCATAGCCTCAAGCAGTGCGCTCTGCACTTTGGCGGGTGCGCGGTTAATTTCATCGGCAAGAATAAAGTTGGCAAAAATAGGCCCCTGCCGCACCGTGAATTCGTTTTTAGAAGGATTGTAAATCATCGTGCCTATTACGTCGGCGGGCAGCAGGTCGGGGGTAAATTGAATGCGGCTAAATTTTGCGCTGACAGACGAAGCCAGCGTTTTAATGGAAAGTGTTTTTGCAAGTCCGGGCACTCCTTCGAGCAAAATGTGTCCGTTAGAAAGCAAGGCAATGAGCAGCCGTTCGACCATATATTTTTGGCCAACAATGGTTTTGCCCATTTCCAGCGTGAGCATATCAATAAATGCGCTTTCGCGTTGGATGCGTTCGTTGAGTTGGCGAATGTCTGTCATAATGGCACAAAAAATCTGCAAACAATCTATGAAAAATTGAGCGTGAGTTACACAATACAGCACGCCGAGAACCACACTCCTGACTATTAACCTGTGCTTATCTGTTCACGGTTGATATGTGTTTCGGCAATGCTCATGGACGCACTGAAATGCTTTGCTGAGATGCTTTTTGCAGCAACAAAGGCATTGTAGTCGCGGATATAATCATCTGGATTATAGTGGTCAGATGCAAGAATAAGCGTTACACCATTGGTAGAATAGTTTTCAATAGTGCGCCAAATCATCTGCGGCACGTACAGCCCAAAATACGAACGGTTGAGCGAGAAAGTGCGCTGCTCGCGCCCGTCGTTCAGCACCACATCAAAGCTGCCAGAGAGTGCGACAATAAATTCATGAAGCGTTTTGTAGGCATGACCACCGCGTTTTTCGCCGCCCGGCACGTCGTAAATCCAGTATGCTCGTTTAATGCTGAACGGTATGTGCTTGTTGCCTTCAATGAACGTGAGATTACCGCGCGGATCGGAGATTTTCGGCAATTGGATAATAGTGCAATCGGCAAGAGATGATGCGTGCATGGCGATTATGCAAAAGTTCAACAAAACATGAAACAACTACTCCACCATCCGCACAAGTTTGGCTGGAATGCCCATCACGACAGCGTTTGCTGGCACATCTTTGGTCACCACAGCACCTGCTCCCACTACGGCTCCCGCACCAATGGTGATGTTCGGCAGCAATTTCGCGCCCAAACCAATAGCGGCACGGTCTTTAATGGTAGGACCGACGACGTGTGCATCGGAATAGCCTTTCTTGCCAATCTGGTTATCATTCGAGGTAAGTACGCCACCTGAAATAAACACATCGTCGCCAATGGTCATATTGCCTGCCATCCACGAATGATCCATAATTTTCACACGGTTGCCGATGCGTACGTTGTAATTCACCGTCACGCAGCGTCCAATCACGGTTTGAGAGCCTATCTGGACTTGCTCTCGCACCGAAGCCCCGTCGCCAATAAGCGAGTGTTCACCAATCTGAACATCACAGTAAATAACGGCATTTGGACCGATAGACGAGTGTGCTCCCACACGCACAATGCGCTCGAACACAGGCTTGCGCGACAACGCTCCTGCGCCCTTGGGTTCTTTGCCCACCACCGCGCCCGGAAACACTTCAACACCGTCAGCCAACTGCACACCTTGTTCTATCACTGCGTGGGAATGAATAATGACGTTTGAGCCAATGAGGACATCGGAGCGCACAACAGCAAATGCGTCAATGGTAACGTTGCCGCCTATCTGCGAGGTTTCAACAAGAGCAAGGGGATGTATCATATCGATGTATCATTCTTGGACGCGTGTGTTCAGTGATGCCGAGTGTAGCGTGATGATATTTCCTGTAATCATATCACCATTGTAGCAGCAGTGCTGTTACTGTCCTAATTTTGCTTTCAGCACCGCACGTGCTTCTACAAACATGGTGTGAATGGGTTCGTAAAGTGCTTGAGCTTCGTCCCATTTATGTTCTTTGGAGAGTGCCATGAGTTTAATACCTAACTGGGCGGGTTCTTCCAAGCCAAACTGCAGGCATGAACCTTTGAGCGTATGCCCAAGCCGATACAATTCTAATTCGTTTTTGCGCTCCAGAATGGGATGAAAGTCGCTTTCTAACTGGCGCAGCCAGTCTTCAACGAATTCGGGCAGGAGTTCGAGAATAATTTCATCTTTTGGTAAAGTCATTGGCATAGCGGACACTCCAAATATATACACGAAAGGTATGGTATAATTTTTTTGTGATGTGTGCAGGTTTGCTGTACTATGGCGTACTATGGTTTACTACATTGCTGTACACATTTAAGTTAGCAAGATTTTTCCAGCCTCACAAGCAGAGTTACTTACAAAACTGAAAAAAATGGCGTGAGTTTGAGGAACATTTTGAGAACATGTCGGGCAGCAATATGGCAGAAAAATCCTTGCCAGCAGGATGGATAAGTTTTGCACATTCGCAAAAAAGTCGTACTTTTGTGGTCTGCATTTTTTTGCACGCAAGTACTGTATTGAGAAGGGCATAGCCTGATAGATTCACACCAATGGTTACCAAATTCTTGTTCTTGGCATGAAAGCATCATTCCATGCTTTCACGCGAGCCGACGAGACCACGCATTTTTCCGAATTTTACTGGGCATAGTTTCATGTTCGAGAACCTTCAAAGCCGCATAGAAGAAGCGATAAAGCGCATTCGGGGGCAAGCAAAAATTACCGAAGAAAACATTGCAGAAGGCTTGTCAGAAGTCCGCAACGCGCTTCTGGACGCTGATGTCAATCTCCATGTGGCAAAACAGTTTATTGAGGATGTCAAGAAAAAGGCTCTTGGTCAAGAAGTCAAGGGAAAAGTTACGCCAGCACAATTTATCGTCAAAATTATTTACGATGAGTTGGTCACGCTCATGGGCTCAAGCCGCTCGAACGTTACAATGTCTGGCACCCCACCGACGATTATCATGGTTGCGGGTTTGCAGGGGTCAGGGAAAACCACGTTTTGTGGCAAACTTGCCAAAAGCCTCAAAAAGCAGGGCAAGCAACCTTTACTCGTTGCAGCAGATATCTACCGACCAGCAGCTATTGACCAACTCAAAAGTCTTGCTGAGCAAATCACGATTCCCGTGTTTACCCAAGAGGGTATGAACCCTGTACAACTTGCTCAGGAAGCTATCAGCTATGCAAAACGCTACGCCCGTGATGTGGTGATTATTGACACGGCTGGGCGTTTGACGGTGGACGAAGAAATGATGAAAGAAGCCGAGAACATCAAAACTGCCGTTAAACCCCACGAAATCTTGTTCGTGTGCGATTCGATGACAGGGCAAGATGCCGTCAATACCGCTAAAGCCTTCAATGACCGACTTGCCTTTAACGGTGTGGTGCTTACTAAGATGGACGGCGACACTCGCGGTGGTGCTGCACTCTCGATTAAAGCTGTTGTTCAAAAGCCTATTAAATTTATCAGCACAGGCGAAAAATTAGACAATTTGGAGCCGTTTTATCCTGACCGGATTGCCTCGCGGATTTTGGGCATGGGCGATGTGCTGACGCTTGTAGAAAAAGCCCAGCAAGAATTTGACGAAGAGCAAGCCAAAAAGCTCGAAGAAAAAATCAAGAAAAACGAATTTGATTTGAACGACTTTTTGGAGCAACTCCAACAGATTCGCAAAATGGGTTCGTTGCGCGATTTGTTGGGACTGCTGCCGGGCATGGACAAGGCATTGAAAAACGTACAGATTGATGAAAAAGCGATAGGGCGCGTGGAGGCAATTATCCTTTCGATGACCAAGCAAGAACGCCGTCAGCCCAAAATCATCAACGGTTCGCGTCGAAAACGCATTGCCATGGGCAGTGGCACCACAATTCAGGATGTGAACCGTATGCTCAAACAGTTCGAGGATATGCAAAAGATGATGAAACAACTCACCAAAGGCGGTGGGAAATTCAGTGCAATGAAAAACATGATGGGCGGTGGTGGTATGCCAATGGGAATGTCGCGCCGCTAAACAACAACGGCAAAAATTTATCGTTATCGTTTAACTTTTACATTTCAAAACCTTAACATTCATGGTAAAACTTCGTTTACGCCGCAGAGGACGCAAAAAACGTCCGGTTTACGACATCGTAGCAATGGACAGCCGCAAACGCCGCGATGGAGAGCATCTGGAAGTTGTTGGACAATACAATCCCGTTGCTACTCCTTCTGTGATAACTCTCAATCATGCACGCGCGCTCTATTGGGTGAAAGTGGGAGCAGAGCCAACGGGCATTGTGCGCCATTTGCTCAGCACTCAAGGAGTGCTTTTGCAACACTACATGGAAATCAAAGGCAAAAGCGCGGACGAAATCGAAAAAGCACTGGCTGACCACAAGGCTACCGTAGCAAAACGTGTGCAGCGTGTGATGGACAAAAAAGCAAAAAAGGTGAGCAAAAAGAAAGCTGCTGCTGAGGCAGCAAAAGCCGCTGCTGCCGAACCTGCAGCGGAAGCATAAGCGCATAAAGAAAGTGAATATCAGCTAACGGAACGTGTACTCTCCGTTTCACTGTCATACAGCGAAAGAGCAAACGGGCTTTTATGTGTACTATCTACACTAAAAGCCCGTCTGTTTTGTAGCCTGCTGCAAGACCTGCTGCAAGAGTTTGGTTTTTCGCTGCTGAGAGAATATTTTTGTAGTGCGTTTTGTAACAATTTTGTGCGCACAGGCTTCACTATATCTCACAATATGCTATGACAGAGACAGACGCATTGTCGACGCTTTCAACACCGCGCCAGACGCACTTCTACCGAATACTCAACACGACGGAAACCGTAGATTTACCTGAACTGGAAGACGAGGTCGTAACACAACTTGTCAACCGCGTGATTTTATTCAACGACGAATGGCACACCTTTGACGAGGTGATTGACCAAATCATTAAAGCTATCGGCTGCACTGTGGCAAAAGCAGAAGAAATCACGCTCGAAGTGCATGAAAAAGGCAAAGCCAAAGTGTACGAAGGCGAACTCGGCGAGTGTCTGCGTGTAAGTTCCGTGCTGGAAGAAATTCACCTCCGCACACAGATTGAGTGCTAAAGGTTGAGTGCCAATCTGCGCTTTTGTTGTAACACTTCTGTTGTACAATGGTGCGTGTGCTATCGTAAATACAAGGTCAGCACAGCAATGTCCGAAGCTGAAATCCCCGAAATCCGCGAAGCCTGACCAAGCGAAGCAGGTCGAATTTTGCTCAGTTTTTGCCGTGCTTCGGTAGAAAGCGACTTAATGGCGTGATAGTCTAATGTCTCCGGGATACGTTTTTCCTCGTTTGCAGCAAAGACCGCAATTTCTTTCAGCTGCCGCTCAATGTAGCCACTGTACTTAATCTCAATTTCCGCTTGTTCTATTACCGTAGCTGCCACGTCCGCAAACGACGTGCCTGCCAATGATGTCCATGCATCGTGCTCTCTGTGTTCTACGGTGTTATCAATCGTTCTGCCATTGGTGTCATCATTGGTATTGCCGTTAGCCTTGTCGTTGGCGTTGCCACGCTGTTCGGCAATACTCAAAAGATGAGCAAGCGTTGTGCCACCGCGTTTTGCCAGCAGTTCTATGGTTGTTGTTTCCGAAGCAGGCGATTCGCCAACCGACAACAGATACGCATTCACCTCATCGGGTCGCAGACGTGTGGACTTAGCAACGTCCAGTGTGCGGCGAATCTGCTCTTCACGCGCAAGCATTGCCTCGAACGTTGCTTGGTCTATCAGCCCAAGTTCGTATCCGTACCGCATCAAACGACGGTCGACATTGTCTTGGCGAAGCAGCAAACGATACTCCGCCGACGAGGTGAAAATTCTGTATGGTTCTTCGGTACTTTTATTAACCAAATCGTCTATTAAAACGCCAATATACGCCTCTGAGCGTTTGAGCGTGAAGGGCGGGCGTTCCAGCACTTGAAGCGCGGCGTTCGTGCCAGCAACAAAACCCTGTGTTGCGGCTTCCTCGTAGCCCGACGTGCCGTTAATTTGTCCAGCAAAAAAAAGCCCGCGAATGGCTTTGGTTTCCAGCGTAAAGCGCAGTTGGTACGGAAAAAAGAAATCGTATTCAACAGCGTAACCTGGACGCAGCAACTTGGCGTGTTCCAAGCCGGGAATGGTGTGCAGTCCTCGCAGTTGAATGTCTCCAGGCAAGCTCGTCGAAAAGCCATTGACGTACACGGAGTTCGTGTTTAAGCCCTCTGGCTCAAGGACAATGTGATGGGAATCGCGCTGCGCGAAACGGTCTATTTTGTCCTCAATCGAAGGGCAATACCGAGGGCCTGAACCTTTGATACGCCCTGTGAACATCGGCGAACGCTCAAAGCCCTCCCGCAAAATCTCGTGCGTGTGAGCGTTGGTGTGGGTACTGTAACAGACGATGCTGTTTTTGACAGATGCCGTTCGGTGCGAAAACGGCTGTGGGTGGTCATCGCCCGAGGCTGGTTCGGTTTTGGAAATATCAAGGCTTTCGGCTGCCACACGTGGTGGAGTGCCGGTTTTGAGTCGTCCTTTTTCCAATCCGTAGCTGGCAAGCATATCGGAAATGCCTGTGGCTGCGGCTTCGCCAATGCGCCCGCCAATGGTACAGTTCAGACCCGTGTACATTTTGCCATTCAAAAATGTGCCGCCACACAGCACTGCCGCACGGCACTTGAGTTCACTGCCATCGGCAAGCCGTACGCCCTGTACGGCATCGCGCTTTACCATCATTTCTACTACTGTCCCACGAACAAGGGTCAGGTGTGGCGTGGATTCCAACAGTTCTTGAGCATAGCGCGGATAGAGGTCTTTGTCGTTTTGCGAACGTGGCGACCACACGGCAGGACCTTTGGAAACGTTCAGCATTTTGAACTGCAGTCCACTTTTATCTGCCAGCACACCCATTACACCGCCCAGCGCGTCGAGCTCTTTGACCAAATGACCCTTTGCTGTGCCGCCAATGGCGGGGTTACACGAGAGCCGTCCCATAGACGACAAATCCATAGAAATCAACGCCACGCGCAAAGTGCCTTTACCAATAGAGGCTGCCGCCACGCTTGCTTCAATGCCCGCATGACCGCCACCAATAACGATAATATCAAACACGTTGTTCATAAGTTTTGATGGTGTGCATTGCCGTGATGTTGAGTTAGCCAGATATTTGGCAAAAACAGGTACAGTGGTGCAAGACTACAAATTTACACAGAACGCGCTAAATTTCTGCTATCTGCGTCTTTAGCGACGACGGACTTTTTGTCTAAACGATTGTTCAATGACACACACCACGACCATATTCTATGGAACTTTCAGAACAAACACAGGCTGTGCTTGCATATTTTCAGCACTACACGGGACATAACGTTCGTAAACCGAATGATGTGGGAACAATTTTGGAGACGGCTGCGGGCATGAACGCCGCAGAACAGTTTAACGCTCTGGTTTTTACGGGCAAGTGCGCATGGAATGTGTACGCTGCCTTGCGAAAAGTATCGCCAAATGACGAAGGCTACAACACCTTAGAACGCGAATTTGCCGCAACGATTCAGACGCTCCGCGAACAACTCGCTCTCTTTGCATCGAACGCTCCTGCCGACGCACAAGCGCGATTGAAGCAGGTGTACTTGGGCATGGGGCAAGGAACGCTCAGAAACGTCGTGGATTTGGCTCACGATTTGGCACGATTTAAGGATATGCAACACGACCAGCAACGCCAGTAATCATCCGTAACCATAACGCCGAACGCTCACGAGTATTGAACAAGTATTAACCACAGTTATCCGCGCTGAAAACGTTTGGCACTTTTTTCCAAATCTACCACTGGGTGAGGATAGTCCACGCCAAGTCGAACACCAAATTTTTCTTGCTCTCCGTGCGAGAGCTTGTGGGGTTCGTGTATGTATTGTGTGGGCAGCGTTTTGAGTTCGGGCAGCCAGTGCTTGACGTATTCACCCTTGGGGTCGTACATAGAGGCTTGGCGGATGATATTGAAGTAGCGGTCTTCACGTGGGTCGTTGCCAATGCCGGCGGCATAGTTCCAATTTCCGTAGTTGGAGCACACGTCGTAGTCTATAAGCACGGATTCAAAGTATTCTGCGCCCCAAAGCCAGTGAATGTTCAGGTCGCGCACCAAAAAACTCGCCACATTTTGCCGACCACGATTGGACATAAAGCCCGTTGCTGCTAATTCCCGCATATTGGCATCAATAAACGGAATGCCCGTTGTTCCGCATTTCCAGCGTTCAAAGAGTTCTGCGTTGTACGTCCACGACTTGCGCTCGCCCTTGATGCCGCCGTCAAAAAATAGGCTGTTCCCGTAGGCAAACGCCACAAAACGGAAGAAATCCCGCCAGAGCAACTCAAACACAAGCCAATATGTGGAGTCGTTTTTCACGCGCTCGCGCTCGTAACGGCGCACTTCTTCGTACACCGAACGCGGCGAAAGGCATCCTGCCGCCAGCCACGCTGAAAATTTTGAGGAATAATCCGCTCCAAGCAAGCCATTGCGCGTTTCCTTGTAGTCTTTCAAGTGATTGCCTTCCCACATATACACCTCTAAGCGTTGCCACGCCGCAGTTTGACCGCCCGCAAACGGCAGCACAGCACGCCCGTCGATGGTTGGCTGTTTGCCACAAAGTTCGTACACGCTTGGTAGTGTCGAAACAAGAGGCACAACGTCGTGCAAGCACTGAGCCACGCCATCAGCAAAGCGGAGTGCCGAAGGTTCGGGAAACGTTGGGCGAATATGGGACGATTTTTCTACCAGTTTGCGAAACTGCGTGAACACGTCGGGCAGGTTGTCCAGCGAAAACGGTAAATCATCTGGATGATACAGCGTCGCTCCCCAAAAGTTGTGTACTCTGATGTTTACCGCCTTGCAAGCCGCTTGCAGCGCGTCCTCCACGCGAAGCTCTTCATCAGTGGCTTCTTCGTGGTAGTAAAGTGCCTGTGCGCCAAGAGTTTGTGCGATTTCGGGCAAAACCTCTTCTGGATGACCGCGTACTATCAGCAAGTCCGCGCCCAACGTTTGCAAGCGTGAACGCAGGTCGGCAAGGCTTTCCAGCAGAAATTGTGTGCGGAAAGTGCCAGTTTTCTGAAATCCACGCGCTGTTGTTGCGTGCTGACCTATATGGCGCGGGTCAAGACAATAGACGGGAATCACCGAAGTAGCCTCAGATGAGGCTCTAAAGAGTGCCTCGTGGTCGCGTGTACGAAGGTCGTTGCGAAACCACACAAGCGCGGTAGTGTATGTTGGAGTGTTCATGCAACTGTGTTGGAGACGGTTGAATGTTGTTGCCACATCTTGTTTTTATCTTGTTCTCGCCTTGTTCTTATTGCTGTTTTCGTCTGCGTTCTACCCGTTCAGGCTCTTGCACACGCGCCTGAATGGGTGCTGGTGCTGCCGAACGCGATACTGCTCTGGACGACGAGCGTTCCGAGCGGCAGCGGTCGCTGCAGTACTTCACCTCATCCCACACAGATTCCCATTTTTTGCGCCAGGCAAATGGTCTGCCACACGTGGCACACAGTTTGGTTGGCATATTGGATTTTTTGTGCATGGTCGCGGTGTGTGTTTCAATGCTAACAGATTGCTGTGGTCGTAGTGCTTGAGCTACGCACAGTGTTGCAAACGATTTGTCGCAAACGACGCTTGTTTGAACGAAAGATTGTTGCTCAAGAGGCTTTTCTATGGTAATTTTCCGTCAGAACTTTTGCACTACACACATTGTACACAACCAATCACCATGACGTTTCTTAATCCTGCGGTCTTGTTCGGGCTTGTAGCCGCGACGATTCCTATTGTGCTGCATTTTTTTAACCTTCGCAGATTGCAAACGGTAGAGTTTAGCACGCTCTCGTTTTTGAAGGAGTTACAGCGTACACGAATTCGCAATCTCAAAATCACGCAATTGCTGTTGCTGTTGTTACGCGTGTTGATAGTCGTGTTTGCTGTGATAGCCTTTGCACGTCCAGCAGTGCAGACCTCACTTCCGGGCATTGGGGCAAAAGCGAAAAGTTCTGTTGTCATCATACTGGACAATTCCTTCAGCATGGACGTTGCCGACGAGCGGGGGGTGCGCTTAAAACAAGCAAAAGACGCAGCGTTGAACATCCTCAATACCTTGAGCGAAGGCGATGAAGTTGCGCTGGTGCAAATGGCAGATTTGACCGACAAACGCTTTATTGAACTTACACGCAACTTCGGTCTTGTGCGCGAGGAACTACAAAAACTGCCCATTTCTTACACCACAGCAAAACTCGAATCTTCGCTACGGCTGGCTTCTTCCATTCTTTCCAACTCAAAGAATCTCAATCGTGAGGTGTTCATCATCACCGATGCACAGCGCAATATCGTCGAAGATGAACAACGAGATTCGCTCAAGCTCTTTGACGCTGCAACGGCATTGTACCTCATCCCGATTGGTCTTGGCTCCAAAGCTGGGGAGCGCAACTTGTCCGTAGATTCTCTGCGCGTAGTTACACGATTGTTTGAAGCAGGCAAGCCCGTTGAAATCGAAGCCCGCGTTCGCAACAGCAGCAACGACGCTGCACAAGGGGTGCTGGTGAGTGTCGTGCTGAACGACGAGCGCGTGGCACAACGCACGGTGGATATTCCCGCTGGCGGAACACGCACGATTGCCTTTGCCGTTGTAGCACCTGAACGCGAACGTACTCGTACGGAACGCTCCGTCGGTCTGGTGCGTGGACGTGTGGAAGTGGAAGGTGATGTGCTGGATGCAGACAATCGCCGCCATTTTGCATTTGTCTTACCTGAAAAACCCTCCGTTGCGCTTATTGGCATGCCGGAAGAAACGACATTTTTGGAACTTGCTCTTGCGCCAGAGCGTGCTGCTGGACAAAGCACTGAAGCGGCAGGCAGGAATTCCGTAACGAAATTGGGTACAGAAGCTCTCGCGGCGGCAAATTTAAGTGCCTTTGATGTCGTGTTTTTGGTCAATATACCGCGTTTCAGCACAAGTGATATAGCGCGTTTGCAACACTTTCTTGAGGGCGGCGGCGGTGTGGTAATCTTTGCAGGTGATAAAAGCGATGTAAACTCCTACAACAGCACGATTTTAAGCGCGTTACAGCTTGGTCAGGCGGCAGCAAAAGAGTATCCCGCCGAGCGTCCCGGCGAATTTAGTGCCGTTGACCGAGCGCATCCGTTGTTTACAGGGGTGTTCAAGCCTCGTGCTGAGGCATTGGGCAAAGAGCAGCTTTCTGCTTCGCTTGCTGGCAGAGCGGGCGTGGAATCGCCCAAACTCGTGCGAGCATTGCCGCTTGTGGGCGTGGGAGCGAGTTTGCCTTCACAAGCCATCATTGAACTGCCCGACGGAGCATTTTGGGCGGAATCGCGTGTAGGCAGCGGCAAAGTCTTGTACTGCGCTGTGCCACCCACCACTGCGTTCGGTAATTTTCCGCTCACAGGATTGTTCGTTACGTTGGTGAATCGTTCGGCTGCCTATTTAAGCGCAAGCACAGTAAGCAGTACAGAAACAAGCGTTGGCGAATCTGTTACGGTAGTGCTTTCGGGCAAATATGCCGCCGCTACACTGACCGTACTCGACCCGAACAATACCGAATCGCTGCGTCAGGCTGTACAACTGCCTTCGGGAACATCACTGACCTTGGACGCATTGCGCCAACCGGGCATTTATGCACTACAAGCACAATCTGGTGGCACAAACCGTAGCACAGGAGCAGACCGCACTGCGGGACGATTTGCAGCAATAGTCCACACCGTTGCTGTGAATCCGCCTGCATCGGAATCTTCGATTGTCCTGCTCAAGCCAGAGGAACTCGTCAGCCGCATTGCGCCTCTTGTACCAAAGCCCGACCACATTCGCCTCATTGAAAATGCCCAGCAGTTTGACCCCGAACTTCTTCGCGCTGGAGCGGGTACAGAACTATGGCGGCTGTTTGTGGTATTGGCTTTGCTCTGCGCTGTGGCAGAAATGCTTATAGCACGCCGCGCTGCCTCTGGCAGTGGATCTGGCAGTGGGGAATGAGCAGAGAGTTTTCCTGCGAAGAGCGCGTACTACCCGAGCATCTGGCGCAACGTTGTCTCCAAGAGCATGCAAACCACGCTGCCCGCGCCAAAACTGTCGGTTATTCAATCTGCCGTATAATATGCACAATCTCGTGGGCAATGCGCTCACTCCATCCTAAGCCACGCTGCACATAGTTTTGTGCGATGCTGCCGCGCTTTGCCCGTTCGTCAGGACGTTCCAACAGTGTTGTGAGCCATACCCTACATTCTTCTACATTGTGCAACACCGTGAGCGCACCGCGCTCTTGAAGCGCAATTGCATCACGGGCGCGTTCTATGCGGCTTCCACAGGCAAGCGGTATGCCATATCCCGCAGGCTCGGTTACACTGTGAACGCCCGCGCCAAAGCCGCCGCCAATGTATGCCAAGTCTGCAAGCGCGTAAAGCCGCAAGAGTTTGCCAACGCTGTCCACCACAATATCGCTCCCTTTGTCTGATGCCGTCCATTCTCCACGCTCTATTGCGCTCAGGGTGATTGGTGATGGCGCGGCGTTGGTGCCGTGAGTGGTATGGTGGGAAGTGTTCCTATTGCCATACAGCACACGACGAATATCGGCTTGTACGCGGCTTACCGTTTCGGGTGTGGGTTCATGCGGGACGATGATAAGACGGACACAAGGCAGATGTACAGGTGCATTCGCAGGGACTTTGCTGACGTAAGCATTCCACGCAGCAACGGCGGGAAGGACAATGGCTTCATCTGCTGCCCATGAACTACCAAGCACTAACACCACTTCCTCTGGCTGAAACCATCCGTCAGGCACTAACGGCGTTGCTGTGCGACGTGCGGCGTGAACTTGCTGAACAATGCGGTCAAAGCGTGTATCGGCTGCCGTTACAAGTCGAACAGGACTCACAGAGTGCTGCCCGTTCTGCAAAAGCCGTTCAAAGTGTGCTGTTTCGTTTTCGCCAGCAGTGTATATGATGGTAAAACGGCTGTATATCTGTCGCATGAGTTCGCGTACCACAGAGTTCGTGAGTGCGAACGAGGACGTATTGAGCGTTGCTGCCACGAGCAACGTGGGAATCTGGCATTGAGCAAGCGTTTCCATCATGTTCATCCACACGTCGTAGCGGATAATGACCACGACATCGGGCTTGAGCAATCCCACAAATCGCCGTGCGTTGCGCTTGGTGTCCAACGGTAGATACACTACCGCGTCGGCAAAAGCATAGTGCTGCTGTGTGCGAAAACCTGAGGGCGAAAAAAATGACGCGATAATGTGAAGATTCGGCTGCATCTGTTTTAGGAACTCTATCATCGCCTTTGCTTGCTCAAACTCGCCCATTGACGCTGCATGAATCCACAAACGCGGCTGTGTTTTTGCTGACCATGCTTCAAGCGTTTTCCATGTTTCCCGCTCGCCGCGCACTCGTTCAGCAATTTTGCTATTGAACAACCCCATAAACCTCATCACCACTGACAACAAAGGCAATGCAAGGGCATTGTACAACAAACGAACAACAACCACTATTAGGCTACTTACCATTTTCGACAAGGTGTTCATGGCTTTACAACAATGTTCGGCAACTGTTCAGGCTCGAGAGCAAAAGTATTACAGAACTTCTGTGCTTTCGCGCCAATGCTCGTCGTACCATGCAGACACCACGTCGTCGGTAACGGCGTAGTGCCTGCCCCAGCCACGTACTTTATTCCACCAACTCCGCCGTGCAGCCAAGACACGATGACGGTCTTGCACGTAGCGTTTTGACAAAAATTTATAGTGCAGCAGTTTGATGTCAGCATTGGCAGAAAGCCGTACATGGTCGTTGGTGCGAAGTTCGTGAAACCCCACTGACCATGACAAATCCAAGTCGGGCTGAAACACGCCCAGTTTGTCTAATTGCGGAAAGCGCACGCCGCGCCGTACTTCATTGGTAAGAGGAAAGGTCGAGGGAAATCGTTCGGCTATCATCTGATAGCCTGCAATTCGTGCCACATTGACACCGAGCGATTGATACTCCGACAACACTTCGTGCATTTGTGGGTGGTAGTAGAATTCATCGGCATCACAGACGATGACGAAATCTGCCGCACCACGGCTTTCTTTGTAACAGGTGCTTTTTAGGCGCAAATTCATCCTATCGCTCAACACATTGATGCGGCGCGTAGGCAGCCTGCGTTCAATGCGTATATGCTGCTGACCGGAAAAATCTTCAAGTATTTTCGCACTGGCATCGGTGGAATACTGGTCAAACACGATGATAGCTTGGGCAAATCGTGCGTAGTGGTCAAGAAAAAAGGGAAGGATTGCCTCTTCATTCCAAGCCACTGTGTACACGTGAATATTCATTGCGGGGGTGTTTTGGCAAACAGTTTGGGACAGTTTGATAATTTAGAAGTTTCGCAGCGTTTTCAGCATTTGATAGGCTTGATTGAGTCGTTGAGCTTTGTCGGCAGCAGCAAACTGCGTTTCGGCACTCAAGCCTGTCGTTACGTCGGGATGGTAGCGCATTATTTGGGCTTTGAACGCACGACGAATGTCTTCATCGCTGGCATAGACAGCAAGCCCCAATTCCCGCAGCGCAGCCAGTTCACGAGGGTCTAAGGGCGTTGGCTCGGGCGTTGGTTGTTGTGGCGGATGGGTGTTGCTTCTGTGCGTATTGCCACTGGCGGTTTGGTGGCTTGGTGCGGCAGTTGTCCGGGCGGCGTTGGTAATTTCTCGCGCAAGGCGTTCTTCATCACTATCGCGGTATTGTTCGACGTGCTGCCGTGCTTCGTGCAAATGCAGGGAATTGGGGTCGTCGCGGAGTGCTGGATTTCTGTGTGCATTGGCAGTACGTTTGATTCTGTCCCAAAGTTGTCCCATCGCGTTTCAGCATAATGTGTACAAAAAAAGTGCTATTTTGCCAGTTGTCAGAGTGTCCTACAATCAACAGCAGTGCTGCAAAATACGAAACTTGCACGGGAGAACCTTATTTTGACGGACGACCAATCATCATTTTTTCAGACATTTCCTCAGGCTGCCCACAACCTTCAAACCGTTCGGCAGTCATTGGGACAACACTTTATCAGGCTCGCCAGCAAACTGTTTTCTGTTCAGGTTTTGTCGCTTGTGGGAGCGGTAGCACTCCAAATGCTTATTAGCCGCCTGTGGGGTGCTGAACTTGCAGGGGTGTTCACCAGTGCTTCTGCCGTAGCATTGCTTCTTGCTGTGGTAAGCGATTGGGGCTACGACGTTATCCTTCCGCGCTCCATTGCCGCGCTTGACGAACAAGAATTTTCCGCCCGTATTTGCTCGCTCGTTGGAGAAAGCCAAAGCCTTAAACTTCTTCTCTGGATACTCATAATGCTAATAGTGCTGCTCTGCGAAGGCTTGCGCGGTCTTGTCAGCTACCATAACACTCTTGCTTTACAGAGCCAATTCTCCCCGACGCGCTTGCTCCACTTGGTACTGCCAACTCTTCCGTTTGGGCTGTACAGCCTTTGGGTGGTGCCGCGCAATGCTTCCGCAACGTTTTCGGCAATTCTTCGCGCTCGTTTGGATTTTGCCCCTCTTGTCCGCATTGAAAACACTCTCACGGTTCTCATGTACGTGTTGTGTTGCGGACTGGTCGTTGGTGTTGCTTACAGCGACATACATTACGCACATTCTTTCAGCAAGGCAGGGAACTTGCCAAACGCCTTCTCGACTCTGAGTATTTCTGCCCTGATTACGCTTATTCTTGCTACTGAATGGATAAAAATGCTGTGGTATCGCGTCGCGCTCGAACGCCACTGTGCCGAACGTGGCACAGTGTTGCACATACCAACGTTATGGCAGTGCCTTTGGGGCATCAGAAGACTGCTTGCAACGCTAGAGTCTCGCACACGGCTGAGAAGCATTGTGCGCTCGGAGAACTTGCGCCTGATGATTCTTCAAGCCCTTTCCACACTCGAAGCACGTTCCGGTATTTACGTGCTTTCATTGCTGAGTACTCAAAGTGCAGTAGGATATTTTGCTGCCGCTTTACGGTTTCTAACGCTGCTGAGGATAATTCCGGGGGTAATGCTCACAACGCTCATCCCACTGTTTGCACGACAACATCCAGAGATAACCTCGCAGGCAGATGTTGATGCCACTGCCCGCGATGAACGCAGCTTGTGGCGGATGCTGGCAGTTCTGATAGTCGGGGGTGTGCTGGTTTCGCTGGTGGTGTCGGTAAGTTCTTCGGCGCTTATCGCCACAGTATATGGCACGGCTTTTGCGCCCGCCGCTCCTGTGCTGGCGGTACTGGCATGGCTGTTTGTGGTGTACTTGTGTACGTACAGCCTTGAGGCGTATTTGCTTGCTCACAAACGCGAATCTACCGTCAATGCTGGCTTGATGTTGTACATAGCCTTCATGGTGGGTTGTTCGGTGGTGGGTATGCCGTTTGTTGGCTCTCTTGCTGTGGCATATGCTATGGTAACGGCACAGGTTGGCATGACGTGTTGGTATGCACTGGCGGCGTGGAGTTTGAGCAGAAGACGCAAATAAGTGCTTGGCATTACTTAAGTTATCGTTGCTCAAAAAAGCACAGGTATTGCGTAATGCACTGTATTGCATCTTCTAACGAACTTTGAACGTTGCCATCGTGATAATCGCCAAAAGCGTGGCAATGATGTAAAAGCGCGTAACAATTTTGGATTCGTGCCAACCAAGTTTTTCAAAATGATGATGAACAGGTGCTATTCTGAAGAGCCGCCGCCCCTCGCCATATTTTTTTTTGGTGTAGCGGAAGTAGGAGACCTGAAGAATCACGGAAATCATCTCCGCGAAGAATACCCCGCCAACGATGGGCAGCAAAAACTCTTTTTTAATGAGGATACACAGCGCACCCAACGCACCACCTAATGCTAACGAACCTGTGTCGCCCATAAACACTTGCGCTGGATAGGAATTAAACCACAAAAACCCCAACGCCGCACCAAGCAACGCCATACAAAAAATGGTGAGTTCGCCTGAACCACGCAAGTGCATGATGTTCAAATAATTCGCGTATTTGGCATCGCCGCTTACGTAGCAAATAATTGCCAGCGCAACCGTTGCAATACCCACCGTTCCTATTGCCAAGCCGTCCAAACCATCGGTGAGGTTTACAGCATTAGACGTGGCGGTAAGCAAAAAAATGACCATAGGAACGTACAGCACCCCGAAGTCAAAGTTAATGTTTTTTTCAAAGGGAATCGTGGTGAGCGTTCGCACTTTAGCAAATGCTACACCAAACCACTCAGGAAAAAAATAAATCGTACAGCCCAGTATTAAGCCAATGCTTACTTGCCCGACGATTTTGTAACGGGCTATTAAGCCCTTTTTGTATTTTTTGACCACTTTCAAATAATCGTCTATAAAGCCCACCATACCAAGCCAGAGCGTGGTAATAACGATAAGAATGATAAACGGATTGAAGATATTTGCCCACAACAGCGTTGGCACAATAAGTGCGGCAAGCACTATCAAACCGCCCATTGTGGGCGTACCTGCCTTGAGTGCGTGGTTTCCCGTGTCACCAAGTTCAAGTTTGGCTTGTTCACCAATTTGACGGCGTTTGAGTGCAGCAATAATACGCGGGCCAATCACAAAACTGATAAACAGTGCTGTAATGGCAGCAGCAGCAGCACGAAAGGTCAAATACTGGAACACGCCAAAGCCCGGAGGCGCAAAATTGCGTTCAAGAAGTTGAGCCAAATAATAGAGCATGAACGTTGATACTTCAAGTGCGTCGGTGGACAGATGTTGTGCAGTAACCAGATAAATAACCACAGTTCCACACAGCAAGCAAATTGCAGCGCAAAAATGAACAAAAATGTCTGTTTCACCAAAGGCAATTGTTGGCAAAACAGACATTTATTGTGTGTCCAAGAGCATATCAACGCTTGGCGTTCAACGCTTGGTGCTTCTCAGCGTTAGAGACAGACGGCATTACCAATCTTCGTTATGCTCTTCGTTTTCTTGGGCAAATTCACTGGCAAATTCCTCTTGTTTTGAGGCAGCAGCGGACTGCTCTTCGGCTTGAGCGGCTTTGTCTTCGCCGCGATAGAAGAAGGAGGTTCCATCAGTGGATGTATTGAAGAGTTGTGCTAACTCGTATGTATTCATCTGCTTCCATGCTCCTGGCGTGAGATTGGCTAAGGACAAATTGCCAATCCGTTCGCGGTGCATTGCCAGCACTTCTAACCCTTGCTTTTTGAGTGCCGAAGTGAGGTCACACAATCTTCCCACACACAGCACGGCTTTTATCCACACGTTGCGTGTGTTTTCCTGCAAAATCGTCACGGCAGCTTGTGCATTATGCTCTTTGTCAAGGTTTTGCAAAGCCTTGGTCAAGGCTTTCAAATCTGCAGCCGAAGGCTTTTTGTGCACTTTGATGTGATACTCTTTTTCAATGGTTTTGAATGTTGGGTTGTTTGGGTCAGCAAATGCTGGGTCATCTGTAAAAATTGTGAGCCCTGTCGCAGCCTTTGGTAGGCGACCTACGGGGAAGTGCCATTGTTCCGAGTCCGGCACAAGCGAGTGAATATTTCGCACGCCCGTCTCTCGTGAGGCAGCCATCTTTGCGGGCTTATACATCATCACGTATGAGCCTTTGCGGTCTTTTTGTAGTGGCAAAGCATCCACAGAAATTTTGTCTTTTTTCAGATGGACGCGAAAGTTGGAGTCAGTGATAACGGTATTATTGACGCGAACACGAGAATTATGCACAAATTCGATAGCGAGCTTGCGGCAAGCAAACCGTTGAACTGCCAGCATTCGTGGCAGTGAAACATAGTTTTTCGAGGTTTTTTTCGGCTTTGGCTGTTGGCGTTGTTGCTTGCGCGGACGACGGTTTTGTTGGTTACGGTTGCGGTTGTTGCGTTGTTGATGTGGAAACTGCCCGCCAAAACCGCCACCACGATTATCACCACCACGATTATCAAAGCGTGGGCGGTTTGTGCCGTACGAACTGCCTTGTCCACCGAAATCACCGCCGCCACGGCTGTCACGGTTGTAGCCACCGCCACGATTGTCAAAACGTTGCTGCTGATAGCCACCACCTTGATTATTGCCGTCGTAACGACGATTGTAGCCACCACCACCGTAATTACCGCCACCACCGTAATTACCGCCACCGCCACCGTAGTTTCCGCCGCCACGATTGTAGCCACCACCACCGTAATTACCGCCACCGCCACCGTAGTTTCCGCCGCCACGATTGTAGCCACCACCGTAATTGCCGCCACCGCCACCGTAGTTTCCGCCGCCACGATTGTAGCCACCACCGTAATTGCCGCCACCGCCACCGCCACCGTAGTTTCCGCCGCCGTAATTGCCGCCACCACGATTGTAGCCGCCGCCGTAGTTTCCGCCTTGAATGTTGCCGTAGGAAACATTGCCGCCTTCACGATTCCCCCGTGATTCGTAATTATCATTGCGGTTATAGCCACCGCCGTCATAACGGCGATTGCCGTAATTCCCACCGCTATTGCCATAGTTTCCCCCACTACGCCCATCATTGCGATTATAGCGGTTTTCTTGGTTGCCGCCCGTGCGGTTGTAGGGCGGGCGATTGTTGTTCATGTCGTCGTTCATGACTATCTCCAATCTGAAAAAGAAGGGTTCATAAATGGTGGGCGGAGCGCGTTGTGATGGAAGAATGCCTGTGGGCTTGTCCCATTCCTTTTTTTCACATACGCACAGTCGCGTAACCATGTAATTGACAGATACTTTACTCCGAGATGATGTGCTGAACGCCGCAACGCATAAGTATAGCTCTTGGCACACACAGATTTTTTCGTCATTGCTTACTTCATTGTCTCAGAATAAAGCGGTTGAGTTGCACTTTGCTGACTTGTGTTGATTTGTTGAATGAATATGCACTATCTGGAAGGGTATGTATTCCCTGCAACGCATGTATAGCGTGTCTATCTGAATATGTGAGCATGTAAACATTTCATGCCATCCCGCACAAGGCACTCTCATCAGGCTTTCGCAAACGTGTACTTTATGGGCGGAGGGGGGTGCACACCCACGATACAAAACTGAGGCTAAACATGAAACTTGAGTGTCATGTTCTTTTGTAGGACTTTCGCACATTCATCTCGCAAGGGGCTAAAGCCCTTTGTTATGTAAAGACTTAGGAACAAGGGGTTTTAACCCCTTGCCCTGAAAAGCACTGTTTTGCGAAAGTCCTATTTTGTATATCTTTTGTATGACGGTTCTCTTTGCTATCAAATTGGCTCTTCTAACCACACACCCATAGCACAGAATTTCTCAATACGCTGCTCAAGGAGTTGCCCCACAGGAATAGCACGAAGTGCTTGCAGTTCGTGGACAAGGGTTTCTTGGAGAATACGAAACATTGTTGCTGTATCCCAATGCGCTCCGCCAACAGGTTCGGGGATAATAGCATCAATAATGCGGTGCTGTTGCAAATCTGTGGCTGTGAGTTTTAGTGCTTCCGCAGCCTGTTCTTTGAAGTCCCAACTGCGCCATAAAATGCTGGAGCAAGATTCTGGGGAAATGACCGAATACCAAGCGTTTTCAAGCATCAAAATTCTGTCGCCAACTCCAATTCCCAGCGCACCACCCGATGCGCCTTCGCCAATGATTACTACGATTATTGGCACTTTTAATTGTGCCAAGAGTTTCAAATTTTTTGCGATTGCTTCGGCTTGTCCTCGCTCTTCAGCCTCAATGCCCGGATATGCCCCAGGTGTGTCCAACAAACATATCACCGGCAGTTGAAAGCGTTCTGCCATTTGAAACAGCCTGTGAGCTTTGCGGTAGCCTTCGGGGTCAGGCATACCGAACTTTCGCAGCACGTTCGACTTTGTGTCGCGCCCTTTTTGATGACCCACTACCACCACCGATTCACCACCCAAGCGTGCCAAACCGCCCACAATCGCGGGGTCATCACGAAAACAACGGTCGCCGTGCAGTTCCACGAAATCTTCAAAGGTATGATGGAGATAATCCAGAGTGTACGGGCGTTGAGGGTGTCGTGCTATTTGTACGCGCTGCCAACGAGTGAGCTTGGAGTACACATCCACGCGCAACTCTTGCACGCGAGACTCCAATTTGTCTATTTCTGCGCCGATGTCTATCAGACCAGACATTGAGCGCATTTCTTGAATTTTTTGTTCTAATTCAACAATGGGTTTCTCAAATTCAAGAATCACCATTTTTGGGGCTGTGTGAGTTGGTTTGTTCATAGTATGCGTATGCAACGAGGGTCAAATTCAACCTTTAAGGCTTGTACACGGCACTTAGTCGTCGAAAGCCGTATCATGCAAAAGACTGGCTTTTACAAGCGTAAAGCGGGGTATAGTCATGATATTGAAACTGTTATCGAAATAGTGCCTTCACCAGAATTTCCACATCTAACCACACAGAGTAGTGCTGGGCGTAAAATTCATTGATATTGCGCAATGCTTGGGCTGATAGCCGTTCGGGTGAATGAATGTGGGCAAGTCCAGTTAACCCTATTTTCCCCAACAAGTGCACCGAGCCTTCAACGGGGTAAAGACCTATAATGCTTGTAGTTCCCCGCAACACACTGAGAAACGCATCAACAAGAGCTTTAAACGATTGTCGTTTGCGGTGAGCACGTAAATATACAAATGGCAAGCCAATTGTCAAAACAAAAACCGCAGCCGCAATATCTGTGCAACGTTTCAGCAGTTTATATTGCCAGAGCGTTATGCGGTACTGCACCACAGGATTGCTCCGAACACCGGTGGTGCGCTCGACGATTTCCGCCGCTATGACATCGTCGTACTCCCGTGCAAAACGGAATGATGCTCGTTCCGAGGGCTTGGCTTTGGAGGCTTCCATAATATGTTTTAGCATCTCGGCACGCGGCAGAATGGTGTCGGTGATGATGACTTCATCGACGCGATACTCGCGTATGAGTTTTTGGAGATATGATACGTGACCAATCACTGGAATCATCAAGCCCGATTCGGTACTCACACAGGCTTCATGATGCTCTTCGGTGCCAGTTGTAACCACACCCACAACGGCGGTTTGCCGTACACGAAACTGCCCGTCTCTTACTGGTTCACTGCTCAGAATATGATGAATGATAGTGCGAGTGATGTCATTAAGCCCCACAACTATCACCCGCCGTTCAGCGCGTTCACCACGCAGATTCTCCAGCACGTTCATCAGTATGCGTATGCTCGACAGCACCACAAGGCTGAAGGCTATCGTCAGCACCAACACAGCACGGCTGAAGGCGTAATTCTTGAAAAAATAGGGAAGCGTCGAAAGCACAAAAAAACTTGTCATCAATCCCACAAATGTTCGCTTGACCGAGGGCTTGCTGTACGGCGAATATTCACCCGACACAAAAAGCGCAGTGCCGATAACCCCAATCACCACCACAAACACCATCGGATACGCAGTGTCAGGAAAAGCAAACCACCGCCCGCGCCACAATTTCGTCGCTATCAGCAATGCCGCACCAACAGCACTTGCATCCAACACTATCAACAGCGTTTCCCGCCAATAATACGCCAGATATGCCAGTGCCGAACGCAAAGCAATGCCAGACCGCAAAAACCACAAAAACAGGCGCGACGAGCCAAAGTGCTTGTGGGCAAAAATTTCCATCGCCTCGTAAAACACCCGAATTTCGTTAATAGCACTGCGCCGTGTGCTTTCGCCCTTGTAGTGAATAATGGAAGTCGTATGCACATATGCCACCCGCCAGCCAGCCACCGTTACGCGATAACACAGGTCTAAATCCTCACCATACATGAAAAAATCTTCGTCGAAAAAAGCGTGTTCGGCAGCATTATGAGTGCTGACCAAAGCAATATCGTGCAGAGCCTCACGCCGAATGAGCATAAATGCTCCTGAGACGGCATCGACAAAATACGTTTCGTCGTCGCTGCGAAAGGTTTGGTTATACTGAGCAAAGAGCGGTGAGCGTGGAAAGAGTGCTTGCAGCCCAAACACTTTGCAAAACGAAGCCCATGGTGTTGGAAATCCTCGACGGCAGGCAAGTTGGAATGTTCCATCGGCATTGAGCAGTTTGCAGCCTGCCAAGCCGACGTGTGGATGGTCGTTCATGTACGCGAGCATGGTTGTCATCGTGTCTTCACTAATGAGCGTGTCGGGGTTAAGGCACAACACAAATCTCGCCCCATCGTTCAATGCCCTGCGAAAGCCGATATTGTTGGCTCTGCCAAAGCCTACATTTTCTGCTAACCGCACAAACACAACTTCGGGAAACAATGGTTCGACATACTCCATAGAACCATCGGTCGAGGCATTGTCCACCACGATAATTTCCGACCGAATCCCTTCCAACGAGGCTTCAAGCGACGACAAACATTGCACGAGGAAATCTTTCACGTTGTAATTGACAATAACAACGGCAATTTCTACTGGTGCTGCGCTTCCCACAGGGGCGTTATGGAGGGCGTTATGGAGATAGTGTGTTGCCAAATGGTAAACAGACAAGTACGTACAAGTAAAGTAAGAGCGAAGTTCATTGTTGGCGCACTACGCCGCAAAAAGCTGTCATAGTCCGTATTTTGCGTCAAAAATCCACAATGTTCAGCGCGGGAATGTTCCAGCGCATAGCCAAGCGGTTGAGCAGCGAGCGCACAACATACATTCCTACATACCAGTAACCGCGCCAGCCAAGGCGTTTTCCCCGCAATTCGTATTCGGTGTACATGACAATATTTTTGCGAAGCATAGGGAGTTTAGCAGATGAAATAGAGCTGCGCATCTGCCGATAAAACCACAGTGGCGGTCGCAGTTTGATGCTGTATGGCACACAATACTGATGTAAGCGCAGCCAGCACTCATAATCTTCTATCGCTACGTACCGCGGGTCTTCGTTAAAGCGAATACTCTCAAACAATCTTCGTTCGGCAACGACGTGTGGCGTGAAATGCCGCCTCAGGAGCATTCCGTGCGTAATGCGCCGCACACGTACGTCGCTTGTGCTGAGGCGCGTTGCCATTGCCTGTGCAAGTTCGCTGCTATGCTCGAAACGAATCATCGCGCACGAACTCAGCGCAACTCCGTGCTGCTGCATACATGCCAACTGGAGTTCTAACTTTTGCGGGTGCCAAAGGTCATCGTTATCCAAAAACGCCACGTACTCGCCTTGAGCGTGGTCTAAACCCACATTGCGCGGGCGTGCAGGACCGCCGCTGCGCTCAGGCAAACGAAGAAGACGAATGCGTGCGTCTTGGCGTTGGTACTGTTCAATGATTTGCACCGATTCATCCGATGAGCCGTCGTCCACAATAATCATCTCCCAGTGCGGGTAAGTCTGCCCAAGCACAGTTTCTATGGTTTCTGACAGAAATCGTGCGCCGTTGTAGTTTGGGGTGATAATAGAAACCAGTGCTTGCATGACATCCAAAAGTAGATACCTGTTTTTGACGGTTTACGTCGCTAAAAATCAAACTCCTTTGCTAACCAGCGCAGCATAGCAGCATGATTGGCGGCTTTTGCCTGAGCCTTGTCGCGCCAAGATGGCAAGAGCACTCCCGCAATTTTCCACGCAGCAAAACGCCACAGACTACCAATCGTGTATAGCACCCGTACGGGCGTAATGGACGCGGGGCTTACCCGCCGAAAATAGCGCATCATGCTTCGTAGCAACTCCACTGCCATTGCCGCCGAAATAGCGTCCGTAGAAGCACCGCCAAGATGAATAATGGTTGCCTCGTGCAAATAATACACTTCATAACCTGTTGCATGGACTGCTTCGGCAAGGTCGTATTCCTCAGAATACATAAAATACGTCTCATTCATGCCTCCCACCCGACGAGCCAGCGACGTTGGCATAAGCATACAACACCCCAACACCGCTTCGACGGGCATCGAAACTGACGAAATCGCAGGACTCGTCGTTTCAACTTCTATGCCAAAGAGTTTGCAAACGAGTGCGAACAAAGGAACGTGTGTGTGAAACAGCCGTTTGACCGTTGGAAAGCGCAAAATAGAGGCTTGGTCACTGATACCGTCGTTGTTCAGCACGTGTGGACCCACAAGCCCAACCGTAGGATGCGAAGCCATCCACGCAACCATAGTGTCTATGGCAGCACGGAGAATGATGGTGTCAGGATTCAAAAACAGGATGTATTTGCCCGAAGCCTCCGCTAATCCTTGATTGTTTGCCCGTGCAAACCCAGCATTTTCTGTGTTTGCAACAAGCCGTACCATTGGAAATTCGTTGCGTATCATCTGGCACGTGTCGTCGGGCGAATTGTTATCGACCACAATAATCTCGTGGCTCGTGCGCGTTTGTTCGCCAATAGAGCGCAAACAATCGCGCAAAATCGCACTTGTGTTATAGCTTACTATCACGATAGACACTTCGGGCGCAACAGGCTCTGCAAGAATCTTTGTGTGAGGTTGTGTAGTCTGCGCTGCCATGCTTTGTGCTGTTATGCTCTGTACTACCATGTTATGCTGCTTGCTCCCGTTCGGCAAGACGCTGTTCAACAACAGAACTGACCGCTATAAGCATGGAAACTACCACAAACCCATCGCGTGTTTCAAAAATGGAACTGGTCAGATTGATAAGTAGAAGCGCAAAGAGTGAACCCACCACCGACAAGGCAAGAATGCGGTCAAAGGGCTCTTTTGCTTGTCTTGCTATGCCATAACTTTTACCAAGATACCACAGATACCAACCATAAAACAACAACAATAGCGGCAGCCCGAGTTTGAAGGCAATAAACAGGTAACCGTTGTGGATGAACTTCACCCGTGCTTCCCAATTGTTAATCGGGTCGTGAAAGTGAAAATCTGCGCCCATACCATTGCCGCCAAGAGGATTTTCCGCAATCAGTCGCAGCACTACCGCCGATTCAGCCAAGCGTGATTGCAGCGATACGTCCTTGACACCTTCGGTGGTAGAACTGATGCGGTTTTTGATAACTGTGAGTGCAATGCTTGCACGGTCTTTGAACACCACCGACACACCGCCCACAAACACTATTGCGACCGCCACAGCATACACACCAAAGCGCACCACGCGCTTGGCATCGAACACGAGCAAGACGACCACCACACCGATTACCGTTGCCACTATGAACGCCCGAGCAAATGACACGATGGTAATAGTGGTAAAAAACACGGCAACAAACAGTGCTGCGGCTTTGTGCCGCAAGGTTGGAGCATACAGCAGCGCGATAAAGCCAAAGATGCTCACCACAACGCTCATGTTGTTATTGCTGTTCATCCGCGAGGAAAAAACCTCGAAGGCGTACATAATGTTCGTTGAGGCTTTGAGGTACATAAGAAGCGTTATGCCTCCCACTACCAGCATTGCCCCGCAAAACACTGCGCCCATCTGTAACAATTGCCGTTTGGTGGTGATATGCTCACGAAAGGGAAAATAATACAGCAAAAACAAAAACAGCAGCCACTCACGCAGCCCCATAAATACGCTCTTTTCGTTCACTGCGGCAATAACAAATGTGGCAAGCGACAGCACCAATGTTGAAACAAGCAGCATATCGCCCGTATTGCGCAGAAGGCGTTTGCGCTTGATGAGAAGCATTATGGCAAACCACAGTGCCAACCCGCCCAGATAAAACGCCACAAGCGCGTATTCCACAGCACTAATGCCTTCACTATTTGCGCCCTTTTGTGGAAACCACCATATCAAGCACACAAACACTGCCGACAACCACAGAAGCGGATACCGCACCATAACGCCAACCAGCAATATTCCCGCAGCCGCAGCAACCACGCCCAACCCTAGCAGTGGCAGATAGACCGAAGCACTCACCACCACCGTCAGCATTGCTGCAAGCACAAACAATTCACGCTTGGAATAGTCCAAAGCCCTGCGCTGCCAGTGCTTCTGAGCAGCCACAAACTGCCGCAAGTAAGCATCTGCGAACAAAGAGCGTTGCGAAGTGGTGAATGAATCGGAGTATTTCATTAGGTCATTAGAGTTCTCGTTCTTAACAAAAGGTCAAACGGAAGAACACTCACAGCAAACGCGAACACAACGACGAAAACTTGAGTTTCCACACCAAACCAGCAGCCTCCCAGATGATATGTTTGCTCATCTTGGAAATGCCGCTGCGACGGTCTATGAAAATAATAGGAATTTCCTTGATATGCGCGCCGCTCGACCAGAGCTTAAAGTTTATCTCAATCTGAAACGCATAGCCGTTGGAGTGAATCCGTGCCAAATCCAGCCGCCTCAGCACGTTTGCTCGGAAGCATTTGTAACCGCCCGTTGCGTCTTTGATAGGCATTCGCGTTATCCAGCGTGTATAGAGGTTGGCAAACCAACTGAGCAAAAGCCGTTGCATAGGCCAATTGACGACGTTCACCCCGCTAATGTAGCGCGAGCCAATCACTACGTCGTAAAGCATGCCAGTGTTGGGGTCGCGTTGCTCGATTTCTGCCAAAAAACGGGGAATATCGTTCGGGTCGTGCGAGAAGTCCGCGTCCATTTCAAACACAAAGTCGTATCCTTCGTTCAGCGCGTACAAAAACCCTTCACAGTATGCCGTTCCCAATCCCATTTTTCCGGCTCTCACCAGTAAATGCACACGCGGCTCGTGTGCCATCATGCCCTGCACAGCTTCACTCGTGCCATCGGGTGAGTTATCATCCACAACCAGCACCTCAACGCTGGGGTGGGCGGCTAAGACCGCTGGAACAATCTGCTGAATATTATCATGCTCGTTGTATGTTGGTATAATGACTAAGGCTCTCACAAACTATTGATAATGATTGTTGTCAAACTTCGCAATTCTCACGTTTTCTTCAACGCCGTCGTGTATGTTACGATGATGGCAACTTCTGCAAATACACACATACCATATCGCCGTCTTGTTGTGCATTCAAGGCTTGGGCATGAGTTTGAAAATCACGCAATTGCTGTGCTGTAAACAATGAACCTTGCGGATGCACTGCAAAGGATTCTTCGGCATAAAGAGGAATGTTTTGACGGTATTGCTCGCTGCCCCAAAACTGAAACGCTGTTGAGTCATATTCCACGCCTTGAATGGTAAATCCTGCGCCTTCAGCCAACATGGTCAGTGCCTGCAACGTTGGCAGAAAGTAGTGTCTTGGAGCGTCTAATTGCACCCAATCTACGCCATAATGCCGCCATGCAAAACCAAGCACTGGTATGCGAATAATGCCATACCCTTGCCTCTTAACTATGCGGTACAAGTGTTGCATGGTCTGCTGTGGGTGTGGTACGTGTTCTAATGAATGGTGCATCATGACTATATCGAACGATTCTGCTGGCAGTGAATCTATGGTGCATTGGAAAAGTTCCACACCATTATCGTACCGAAGGTCAGAGGCAAGAAACGGGTCTATGCCTTGCAAGTTTGTAAACCCTGCATTCTGCATTTCCAGTAACAACGCACCTTTACCACAGCCCACATCCAGAATTTTGCTGTCTTGCCGTGCTTGTACGCGCTGCATCCATCGCACATAGTCTGGCACGCCATACCACTTGACCATCAATGAACCTACGAGCATGGCAAGAACACCCGCCCGAACACCCTTCAACGCCCATTGAGCGCGTTTGCGCTTGAGGAAACGTTTGATTCCTCTTTGCCGCTGTTCGGCAAACGAATAATAGCCATGCCCATAATACGGAGCCATATCGTTTGGCGGTTCTGTGTTTTGAAGCGTCCCACAATGCGGACATTCAGCATATTCAAAAGTATGCCGCAGTCCTATCATCATTTCCCGGACGGTGAAGCGTCGGGCATTGGTCAGTGGTGTATGACAAATAACGCAGTTCACGCCGTCCCACTGCCTTTCAGCACTCGAATAACGGTGCGGGCAATAATTTCCACGTCCAAGGTGAAGGACATGTTCTCGATGTAGAAAAAATCATACTCCAAGCGTTTTTTGACGTACTCTACCGTTTCTTCTTGGTCGGTAAAATTGACTTGATACCAGCCTGTGAGCCCCGGACGAACTTTCAAGCGGCGAAGATAGTAAGGAATTTCCCGCGAGTATTTTTCTACAAACATTGGTCGCTCAGGCCGCGGACCGACAATGCTCATTTCGCCTTTGAGGATGTTCCAAAACTGCGGTACTTCGTCAATGTGTGTTTTGCGGATAAATCGCCCCACACGTGTTACACGAGGGTCGTTTTTGGTTGCCCACTGCGCCCCAGATTTTTCAGCATCGTTGCGCATAGAACGGAACTTGTACATCATAAACCGTCGTCCGTGTTTACCCACACGCTCTTGGGTGTAGAGTGCACTGCCGGGCGATTCCAGTCGAATAATCACAGCAACGGCAATCCAGAACGGCAGACCTATGAGCAACGCGCACAAACTCAGCACGATGTCCAAAAGCCGCTTCAAGATTTCCTCCCATGGTTTCATGAGTTGTTGCGACACTTCAATAAGCGGCGTGCCGTAAATTTGCGTTGTTCGGGCTTGCCCAGAAAAAATTTCGTAGAGGTCTGGCAAAATTTTCATAGCAATCCCTCGCTGGTCGCATTCCGTGCCGATGCGGAGTGTTTCTTCATGGCTGGCAGCTTCCACCGAGACCAACACCTCTTCGGGGTGCATTGCCTCGAGCAGCACGGGCAGATGAGCGAACGTCCCGAGTGCAGGAATATTTTGCAGCCCGGGATGCAATGGTTGCAGGATTTTCCACTGCTCTATTTCGTTGGGCGTGTTCAGCACTGCTCCCATGGGAACATATCCTAAGGCTTTTACGTGGACAACAGATGACACCAAGTCGTTGAGTTTTGCTGCGCTGCCCACCAACATCACGGGGATTTTGATAATGCCACGCTCACGCAAACGCCGTTGTACCCACCGTGCAGCCACCCGACCACACGAAACAGCACAAGACAGTTCCGCCCAATACAAAAACACTAACAAGCGAGTGTTGTGCGAAGAAAAGTTTTCGTCGTCCAGTAAAATTGCCACACCCAGCAAACAGCAACCCACAAAGCATATCCGAATAACGGTAAAAATTTCGTCGAACGGTGAGCGCACGTACCAGTTTGCATACAGCCCCGAAAACCAAAACACTATCATCCAATACATGTACATTGCCAGCACTACCGCCGTCAGAGCAGCAACAGTGGTTTCTGGACTGGACGACTGAAACGGCTCATTCAGTACCGTAAACCAGCCCGAAGCGTAGCGCGTCAGGTAATACACCCCAAAACTGAGCAGGATGGCAAACGTATCGGCAACCACCTGTACCGTTCGTGGCGAACGCACGTGCCTGAGCAGTGCCGACGACGGCACGAAAAATGCCCCGCGCTGTTGATGCGGAACACCGTCTGGCTGTGAGGCGATGGGATATGCGTGAGCCATACATTCCCGTGAAAAACATTCCCGTGAAAAAATTCTGGTCGCTGGTCAAGTGTCTGTGCAAACCCAGTGCGACGCGCACGAGGACGTGAAAGCCGCACAAGAACTCATGCCCAGCCATGACACTTCTATTGTGGTTACATTTGAGCGTTAGGTACTAAAACTATGTGTTAAACCATTTGCTTCAAACCATTTGCTTCAAACCGTTGTGTTCGCTTCACATAGCGTGTCGTCATTGCACAGGAGAGCGCGAACGCTTGCGTACAGATTCAAGTGTTTCAAGAATTATTCGCCATTCGTTCCTTGTTACAAGCCTTGTCAGCAGAAGAATGCCTACAAATATAGGAATTGTGAGCAGAAAACGGACAAGCGTTGAAGGAATTTGTGGGGAAAAAATCATCAGCCCACCCACCCACGCAGCACACAAAACCAACCCTGCCAACGCTTGCCACGACAAGCGCATGACCCGCGTAGTTCCGCAATATTCGCCCATGACCCGCAAAGCAATCACTGACGAACCCAAGAGCGAAAGGAACTTTGTGGTGATTGCCCCCAGAGTGCTGTACAACGGCGTAAGCGTCAAATTTCCCACAAGCGACAACACCACTGCCACGGCAAAAATGCTGTAATTGCGATGCTGCCAAGCTATCGCGGTGGTAAGCGTGAGCAAAAGCGTCTGTACAAATCCAGGCACAACGGCAAAGGCAAACAGGACAAACTCGGTTGTGTAAGCACTATATTGAGTGCCAGCACTGAGCCAAATAAGCCATTCCACAGCAACCGCAGCAAACAGTCCAAATGCCAAGCCCATGACTATGCTTGCTCGTACACCATAAAGCATGTACGTCTGCGCTTGTTCGACACGTTCTACGGCAAGCCGTGCTATAACAGGGAAGAGTGCTTGTCCCAGAAGCAGCACCAGCACGACAGACTGTTGCATAAGCCTTGATGCCGCACCATAGATACCCACCGCAGTTTTTGAGCAAAACAAGTCGAGAAAGAACGCATCGGAAAGCATATGTGCTTGCTGCATCAGCAGCACCACAAAGACGGGAAACGCCGCCCGTATGATGTCGAGCGCACGGTTGCGGTCAAAAGCAGCGCGTATCGTGCGCCACTGATTATCCAGCAAGAGCAGCCCTAAAAATCCGGGCAGCGAAGCAAGGACAAACCACATCAGCACGGTGAGCGTTGTCAGGTGTTCGCGGTCAAACCACAAGAACACTAGTAATACCACGGCATCTGACAACGCAGCCAGAGCAGCAGGAACTTGTTCAGAACGTGCTTTGCGCTTGAGTTCCAGCACACCACGCAGAACGTGCGAACGTGCTGCAATGAGCAGCCCCAACGCAGAGAGTGCAAACAGTGGCGCGAACTGCCAGCCATACCATGCAGCAAGCCCAACAAACACTACACTCACCACAAAACCCAACATTAACCGCATTTTAAAAAGCGTAGCTATGGTGCGGCGTTCAGTTTCGGGATGCTGAATCACCATGCCCAGCGTTACAGTCGTCATGCCTGCCTCAGCAAAACACACCATGAAAAAATTTCCGAGCTGTTGCACAAAGAACAGCTCGCCGTGTTCTTCTTTTGTGAGCGTGCCGAGGATAATGCGATAGCTGAGAAACGTGAGCAGGCTTATGACCATCTGTGAAACTGCCAACACGGATGCGCTTTTCAGCACCAGAGAACGCAAGGAACGCTCTGGGCTGGCAGCGTGAGTTTCAGGAGCGGAAGATTGTGAAGGTATCACGGGCGCGGTGAACAAATGGACTCAACTGTTGGACTCAACTGTGGTCTTCATTACGGGCTTTATCACAAAATGCTGAAAATGGCACAGCTACGGCTGTTGCGCCCGATACGACGACAATAGTGAGCTTGTTGTTGAGCATAAATTGATTGCCAAGAACGTTTGTCAGAGCGGCGATTTTGACCGCCTCAACCGCCGCATCGTTGCAATGATGCTTGAGAGTAACTCCGAAGCAATACCATGAACACCGATTATCGCGCTATGATGACCATACGATGATGACCATACGATATTACCATATTATGGGCTTCAAATACTGCCAGCCTTCACTGTGCAGGTCTTCCCATGAAAAGCCGTCTTCGGCAGTGCCGGGCAAAACAAATACGGCATCGCGTTCGCAATGCTCAAAATTTAGGGTGTTCATGGTGTGAAGCAACGTTGTGAATGTAGCTTTGCTGTGCATTTCTTCTTCGTCCAACTGTTCTATGGTTTTCAGAGCAGTTTGCACAGAAGGCGTGTAGGCAAAGACGACGCAGAACGTTACGACCACATAGGACTTGTCGCTGCTCAAGCGGTGCAGTTCATCTACGGTACTGCCAAGCTCTTCAGGTTCGGTTGCCATTGCAGCTTGCAGCTCACCAAGCCACGTCTCAAATTCTGTGTGAGCGTCTTGGTTGTGAGCAATACAATCCCAATATCCATATTCCCAAAATGGTTGCTGCTCCAACAGTATAGTGGTCAAGCGTTTATAGACAGCACGTTTTTCATGGGAACGCGACAGCGCGTCATAGCGTTGGTGCGCCAGTGCCTCAGCAATCACCGAACGCAGCCGTGTGGCACTATCATCCTGACGGAGCGTAGAATAGACCACCTGCACACCCAAAAATACTGTTGTTGGTGTTTCTTCAAACAGCGAAGCAAAAAAGCCGCGTCGGTTCATGGTAGGTAAGTGCTGGTTGAGCAAAAGTTCGTACAGACAGCTGGCAGAGCCAAAAGTGTGGCAAAGGGCGCAACAACAGAACGATAAAGCCACTCTTGGATACACGTGTGTATCAATGAGTGGCTTTGACAGTGTCTTGTGTTACGCTGTATTTGTTTGTATGGTGTTTGTATGGTGTTTGTATGGAACAACGCCCAAGAAGCACAGTGTTAGCGTGAAACAAGAAACTTTTCCGCCAATTTAAAGTTTTTCCCGCGAACAACGCAAATGTAAATGCCATTGGAAAGTGGCGTTGTGTCGAAGGGTAGCATAGTATTTCCTGTTTTTGCCTCGCCCGAATAAATATCCATCACTTTTTTGCCCAGCACATTGTAAGCTATCACCTCAATATACTGGGGTTCGTTCATGCTTACTTGCACAATGCCGCGCTCGCTCACGCGGTCGGTATTCACGTATATGCGAGCATCTTTGCCGCGTGTGCTGTCGTTGATTTGTGCGGCTGCGTTTGCAACGGTGCTACGGGGCACGGTTTTACCGAACAGAGCAGCCACTTTAGCACCTTTTTCAACATCAGAGGTCTTGAGACCAGCCAACACTACACCGTCGTGTTCACGCAAGGTACGAACGTCGGCGTTGTACAACAATTGTTCATTATCTGCATCCTCGTTCAAATCCTGCCACGTCAAACCACAGTCATCAGAAAACAGCACTCCACGCGAGTCAGTACCGACCAAAATCGCGTTGGGTGTGCTCATGACATTGCCCGTCAGAATAGCGTTAATATTTGCCCTAAACCGCCTGTGAAACCGTGCGGGGCTGATATCAAGCCATTCGTAGGTTTTCGCATCGGGATTGACCATTGAGCGCAAGAGCAGACGCGCCGTGCCAGCAGACAGCAGCAGACCACTGCACGGAAGCACAACTGAGGAGTTGTGGCGACTTGGGGTGGTCAGCGTAGTGGACAGCGTCCCCATGCTTAACACATTTGTAGGAGTGCGGTCAAACGCCCCAACGTCTTGCCATTGGCAGTCTTCGCAGCCAAGCGTGTAGCGAAAAGCTCCGTTGAGGCGTGTGCCAGCCACAAGAGCGTTTTCAAACACGTGCAGCGTGGTTACATCGGCTGTAAACGTTGCTCCAACTTTCATCCACGCCAACTGTTTGTACCCGCGCGAACGCTCCAGCCGAGCAGCCCAAACGCCTTGATTTGTACCAAGAAAGAGGATATTGTTATGCGCTACCATTACAGAAAACTCTGTGGCAGGCAACAATCCGCTGACAGACCTCCAAAGTAGGCTTGTGGACTCAGGTCTCAAGCAGGAAAGCGTTGTGTAATACACGCCGCCGTGTGCGCTCAAGGCGAAAATAGTGGAGTCCACTACATGCAGCGAGCGGATATCCCGCAAATGCTGCGGGATGCCATTGCTTATATTCAACCACCGTGCTTGGCGTTGCTCGCGTGCGCCAAGTGTTGTTCCTGTCGGCACTGTATTGTTGCTCTGGGCATTCTGAGCATGATAAGGAATCCCCACACGGTCAAGAAACACGCCTTCGCTGGTGCCCGCAAGCAACAGTGTTGAAGAGCCACAGCGCAACTCGGCAATGCTTTGCACCACACCCCAATTGTCTTCGGGGCGTTCCATTATCTGCCACTGGGCAAACGTGGGGAACGGTACAAAACACCAAAGCGCAAGAACAATAATTGGTGAAAGAATATGTCGTATAGTGTGGTTCATAGGCATTTGAGGAGTGAGTGTGTACTGGATAAGAACGGATGAATTATCAACAAGTTACAAAAAACCTTAGCCTTTTTCCACAGAAAGTATCAGGAAAAATATGCTTACCATTTCTTAACGTCTTTCCGTCGTTGCACATATGCGCCTGATTGTATGCGCCTGTATGCGCCGTGAACTTTTGTACAGCCTACAACAGAGTTTGGTGTATGCTTGATGATAAAGCACCATCGTACAGATTTGCATCTGCACGAGCAAGGTTGTATTTTGCATGAGTAAGTAGTAAATGTACCGTGTTTTCACTATGTAGCTTAAACTGTGCAGCTTACATACACTACCAGCATAACGCAGTGTCAGTTCTATATGCAATAAACTGCCGAACAATCCTTCTATTTGGCAATACTTGGGCAATACTTGAACGCTCGCAAATGTACCCCGCATAGGGTATCAAAAGGGTCTCAAGACCCTCTGAGGTAACCAACGGCTACCGTAGCAGACGCAGACAATGTAGGCAAGACCATACCAATATCACTTTCATTCCGCGCAGAACTCTCCAGCGTAGAAAGGACTACCAACAATGCTTGGGTATCGTTTTTCAGAATTTGTGCCGCAGGAAGGCGGCAAACCAAATTTCGAGCAATTACTCAGTATGTTCATGCAACTGCTTGTGTACACTTCTGGCGATGTGGCGGAGGCATTGCAGTGGCTTAACCAATTAGACCGACAATATGGGCTGACTGATGACGAATACGGCATGGGCGATTTCTTGCGCGAACTTCAGGAAAAAGGCTACATTGACGAAGAAAAGCCTAACTCTGGCGTGTTTCAACTAACGGCAAAATCAGAACAAAGCATCCGCCGCCGTTCGCTGGAAGAAATTTTTGGCAAGCTCAAAAAAACAAAGCCAGGCAATCACCATTCACCGCTGGCGGGGCTTGGTGACGAACCCACAACCGACCGCCGCGATTTCCAATTCGGTGACTCGGTTGAACACATTGCCATGACCGATTCACTGCGTAATGCGCAAATCAATCACGGGTTGGGCGACTTTCACTTGACCGAAGACGACTTGGAGGTCGTAGAAACCGAGTATAAAACCCAAACCTCTACCGTGCTAATGATAGACATTTCGCATTCGATGATTCTCTACGGCGAAGACCGCATCACGCCCGCAAAAAAGGTAGCAATGGCGTTGGGCGAAATGATTACTACAAAGTATCCCAAAGACACCTTAGACATTATCGTTTTTGGTAACGACGCTTGGCAGGTAGAACTCAAGGATTTGCCATATCTGCAAGTAGGACCTTACCACACTAACACCGTCGCGGGGCTTGAGTTAGCAATGGACATCCTGCGCCGCCGCAAAACGCACAACAAGCAAATTTTTATGATAACCGACGGCAAACCCACGTGCCTTAAAGAAGGAGCAAAATACTATAAAAACAGTTTCGGGTTAGACAGAAAAATCGTTAATAAAACGCTGAATCTGGCTTCGCAATGCCGCCGCTTGAATGTTACTATCACAACGTTTATGGTGGCAAGCGACCCGTATTTGCAGCAATTTGTGCGCGAATTTACCAAAGCTAACAACGGCAAAGCATTTTACAGTAGTTTGCAAGGACTTGGCAGTTACGTGTTTGAAGATTACGTCCGCAATCGTCGTAAAACCGTCCGCTAACGCAATAACCTCCACAATTAACATTTTCTTTGTACAACGTTATGAGCAAATTTCAGTCGTTGGAACTCCCGGATAATGCGTTACTCAAAACGCTCAATGAAAAATCGTTATCGCTTATTGTGTACGCAGTTTCTATCGTTATTTGTTTGGCAGTAGCGTTTTTGATATACTTTCCGCAAGCCTTAGCAGTAGGCGGTGGAATGAACGTATCATATCTACCAAGATTTCATGCGTTTTTGAACGGCTCGGTGGCAGTGTGTTTGGCTGTGGGCTATGTTTTGGTGCGGCAGAAACGCTACAAAGCCCATAAAACCTTGATGGTTACGGCATTTATCTTGTCCAGTGTGTTTTTGGTATCCTATGTGATTTACCATTCTCAAGCCCCAGCGACCACATTTGGCGGCGAAGGCTGGATTCGCCCCGTGTATTACACGATTTTGCTTACCCACATTGTGCTGGCGGCTGGTATTTTGCCGTTAGCATTGTTTACTATTGTGCGGTCATGGCGCGGTGAGTTCGCTAAGCACAAAGCAATCGCACGATGGACGCTACCGTTGTGGTTATACGTGGCAATAACGGGCGTACTGGTGTATTTTATGATTGCCCCCTACTATCAATTTGCCCAGTAACGCTGCTCAAGAGGTTTCTTAGCAAACGTTTTCCACAAAAAAGTTTGCTATCTCCGTGAAAAACGTTATATTGGCAGTCTTCGACAAAAATCTATTCAACACGATAACAACACGACTGTTTTACTCTGTTACACTTGAACCGCTATGGCAAAACAGCAAACTTTCGGCGATAAATCGAAGAGCAAAGTGAAAGACACCAGTCTCAACGTGAAAGTTATTAAAGGGTATCGCTCAGAAAAAGGCACGGTAAAATACGTAACCCGTTTCGTAAAAGTCAAAGATATTGCTGAGGTTGACAAAATTGACATCTCGAAATAACCTTTGCTTTACCATACTCTAACAGACAGTTCACGCTTTACGATTATTGTTTTACGATATTGTTTTACGACGCTCACTATGAAAAAAGGCATTCACCCGAATTATCATCCCGTAACGGTTGTGATGACCGACGGCTCTACGTTTGTAACGCGCTCTTGCTTCAAAAACGAAAAAATGGTGTTGGAGATTGACTCTAAATCTCACCCATATTTTACAGGTAAACAAGTGTTGGTGGATACGGCAGGACGCGTCGACCGCTTCAACAAACGCTTCGAGAAAACACAAAAAATCCGCGACACAAAAAAAGCCTAAGCAGAAAAACCACGTTCCTTACGGACTTTGGTCTCAAGGCAACATGAGCACGTACTGCTTTTGATACAACCGAACACTGTTTTGCGAAATAGCACATCCTTTTTGACAAACGCTGTATATGAAAAGAACGCAACGAACACAACCCCAAATGGTAGGACCGAACGCGGTCTATATCGGCGCACGTAAACGCCAAGACCAACAAAAAGCAAAAAAACGCCGCAACGCATTGCGTGATTCTCGCTATGTGGATTACCTTGACATCAAGTTCTTAGACCGTTATATCAACGACCAAGGCAAAATCTTGCCGCGTCGCATTACAGGCGCAACAGCGTTTCAACAACGCCTGATTGCTCAAGCAATTAAGCATGCTCGCCATCTTGCTCTTGTACGCTTTGTGGAATACGACGTGCAATAATGGTTTGTTGAAACATCATCGTGACTTATCATCATGATTTCCAACGCCCGCAAGGATAATTCTTGCGGGCGTTGCCGTTAGGAGCGTTTGTTATGAGCAAGGTTGTTGTGATAATCTTCTTTTCTATCACTCTGCATAATTCGCTGGTATCCATGACACAGACAGTTCACCCTCTGCTTCGCTCTGCTCAGGAGCATCAAGCAATGATTCAAGATTTTCGTCGAACACTGCACAAGCAGCCCGAGCTATCATTTCAAGAATATGAAACAAGCTGTTTCATCCAAGCACGATTGACAGAATGGGGAATTCCATTTCGCGTATTGGCGAATACTGGTGTGGTGGCTCACATAGGAAGTGGGGAACGATGTGTGGCTCTTCGAGCAGATATGGATGCTCTGCCTATCCAAGAAGAATCTGGTGTGGAATTTTCTTCGCAAAAGCCGGGCGTGATGCACGCTTGTGGGCATGACGCTCACACGGCAATGCTTCTTGGAGCGGCAAAAATGCTCAAAGAGCGTGAAGACTCGTTGGGTGGTGTGGTTAAGCTCATTTTTCAGCCCGGCGAAGAGATGAACCCCGGAGGTGCGTCGTTGCTTATTCGTGAGGGCGTGCTGGATGAACCACGTCCAGAAGCCATTTTCGGACAGCACGTAAACCCTGAGGCAAGCACTGGAACGGTGGGTTTGGTCAGTGGCACGATGATGGCTTCAACGGACGAATTGTATTGGACGCTGCACGGCAAAAGCGGTCATGCAGCTCAACCTCACCGCAGCACCGACCCTGTGCTTATGGCGGCGCATTTGATTACTCAACTTCAGGCTCTCGTCTCTCGCACACTGAATCCGCTTGAGGCAGGCGTTCTTTCTATCACCTCTATTCACGGTGGCACAGCAACCAATATTATTCCTGATGCTGTGCAATGTTCGGGAACATTACGTTCTATGAACTTGTCGTGGCGGGAGTGGGCTGTGCAGACTATCGAAGAACATTCTAAACTGCTATGTTCGTCACCATTGTTTGCCGGCGGACAGTGCGAATTTACTCGCGTGCAGGGCTATCCGCCTCTTGTTAATGATGCTGAACTCACCACGTTCGCTCGCACGGCGGCGGCAAACCTTTTGGGTAAGCACGCCGTCGAACATTTTGAGCCTAAAATGTGGGGCGAAGATTTTGCGTTTTACACCCATCACATTCCGGGCACTTTTTGGATGCTTGGCGTGCGTCCGCATGGTGTTGATACTCTTCCCGGCTTGCATAACTCCAAATTTGTGATAGATGAGCAGGCGTTGGCTCTTGGTACAGCAATGATGATGATAATGGTTGTGGAGCGTTTTTCGTCGTAATCTTTACAACGTGCTTGTCAATAGTTCTTGTAGAAACTTGCAGAAATCAGAGCAATGAACCACTCAGCGACCCATATTTCACCAAGTGTCGTGTTTTTTGACGGTGTGTGTAACCTCTGCAATACGTCTGTTCAATGGCTTATAGACCACGATAAACATAACCGTCTGCGCTTTGCGCCCTTGCAGGGAGTAACGTTCAAAGAACTCTTGCAACGCTATCCAACTCTACCCGAAGATAGCTCCTCTATCGTGTTGTTTGACGGTCATCAATGTTTTACGCGCTCTGATGCTGCACTAAGAATTGCTCTACGCCTTGGTGGGTTCTGGTCGCTGGCGGGAATGTTGTTTATTGTGCCGCGATGTGTGCGTGATGCAGCCTACAACGTCATTGCAAAGCACCGCTACCGATGGTTTGGTCGGACGGCCACATGTCGCATTCCCACTGCGGAAGTTCAGGCAAAATTTCTTCCGTAATAGGACTTTCGCAAAAATAGGGAACAAGGGGTTGCAACCCCTTGTTTTGTTAAGTCTTGTATAGCAAAGACTCCCTTGCTCAAAAAAAACGCCATATTGCGAATGTCCTACATAATTTGCACTCACAACTTGTACTCGCAAGCATTTCTTATGTACCTTCTATGGTGATTTCTCCGTTGCTTTATCGTCTTTGTCGCATTGTACGCTGCTTGCTTATATGCACACTGGCTGTGTGCGCTGTGGCTGCCTTATCCTGTGCGCCGCTAATACCTCTTCATCAGCGTCACGGCGGCAAAAAAAGTACGACTGCGTCCTCTTCATCGGTTATAGTGCGGTATGCAAGAGTATATGGTGGCAACGAAGAGATTCTTCCACCTATTTTGCTCATGCCGTCAAACACTGTACGCTCTGCCTTTACTTCGTCAAGTTCGCTATCGTCTAATACATCGTTTCGTTTTGGCAGCGCGTCGCTGACCTTCGAGGTTGACGTATGGTCAGAGGTAATACCAAACTTAGCAGTACAGTTTGTGCATTGCGACGCTTTTTGGAATGAGGATTCCAATCTTGCTCTTAACGACCCCGCAGCAATGCGAACGACGCTCATAGATTGGCAACAAGCCGCCCCGTTGGCACGCTATTACACCTATCGCGGTACATTTGCCATACCAAATGCTCAAGTGCATTTTACGTTTTCGGGCAACTGGAAAGCGAAAATTATCGATATGAGCGAATATTCGCCTGCAGCGAAGCCATTAGCGGAATTACGCTTTTTTGTTGTAGAAATGGCCGCGTCTTCCACGTTGGAGATGGCAATTACGGCGTATCGCCCCAAAGCCGTCGCAAGCCCGTCGGCGTATATCTGGGAAGGCACAATCCAAGCACCGCAACAGCTACTGGATGCTCAATTACACTCAGCCGTGCTGTATCGCAATCATCGCTGGTATGAACCGTTTGTCATCACCGAAGACCAGCAAAAAACGCCTATTGACCAGATGTTTTTGAACAATTCTCATACTTCGGTGTTTGGCATGGCGCAAGCCGGCAAACGATTCCGCATCGAAGGAATCCCTGTGCAAAATGAATATCGAGTGTTGGATTTGACCAACACCCTGACGTTTCCCGTAGTCAATGCACCACTAAGGATGCCACTGGCAGACTTGCGCCGCAGTGGCTCTGGGTTGCAACGCGCAAACGACGGCGCACTTGTCACTCGGCAGACAGCCGGATTCGGCGGGCTCACAGGCAATGAAGATTTTGTCAATCTGGAATTTGTGCTTGACCCTGAGCGGTTTGCTTCACGGTTTGATGTTTTTGTGGTAGGGTCATGTACCAATTGGAAGGTGCTTCCTGAGTGGAAAATGCAGTATGACCGCAGCAAAAACCTGTATACACTCTCGCAGTGGGTTCGGCGCGGCATTCACAATTACATGTACGCAACGGGAATGTTGGGTGCTGACGCACACGCAGATTCTGCTGTCAATTTCGAGGAGTACGAAGGGAATTCGTTAGGAGCGGGAAATACCTTTTTTATGTTCTTCTATTATCAAGACCCGAGTTTTGGTGGATATGACCGTATTGTCAGCGTGGCAGCTCGAAATCCTGCGGCACGATAGTTATCAAAACGATGAGAACTGCTTGAATGGTTATGCGTGGGAAGTGTTTGGTAATTGCTGCAGTGCCATGCTGATTGCGTAAGCACACTCGTCAAAGGAAACTGCGCGACCAGTAACGTCTGCCAGCGTTGCCGATTTGCTTTGCAATGCAGCACGAAGACGTTCGCGTTGGTGTTCTTGGCTTACTCGCACGACATCTGCCAACCGTTCATGCCCTGCACCAAGCAATATCGAACCATGTTGCAACACCACAGCGCGACCGCCTTGGGTAAAGAGCCTTTGCGCACTGCCAACTACTTTTTTTGCAGCAGAACCACAACCGTCGCACCACACTAACTCATACCGCGCGGAACTGGAAAAACACAACAACGACTCTGCGTTTGTGCGGTAATGCGCTTGAAAGTCTGTCTGCCGACGCTCAAACGTTACATTACGCGCCCCGAGCAATTGTAATGCCTCCAAAAGAATAATGTGGACATCACGATACACATCATGAATCGTCCTGTGCGGTACCTCCGGTGTGGTAAGCGGTACAACAGCACAGTACGTAAGTTCGTTTGCATGAAGCACCGCACGCCCACCGGTTGGGCGACGCACAACATCAATATCCAAGGCGTTACATCGTTCAAGGTCAATATCCGCCTCGCGCTGGTGCGCCCCCAATGATACTGCCCAAGGCTGCCACGAGTACAAGCGTATGTGCGAAGCCGCCTTGCCAGCAGAACAGGCAAGAGCTGCTTCGCTGTCGCGCTGCATATTAAGGTGTGGCGGTTGATTGGGTTCAACGATGACCTCAAACGTATCGCCAAACAGCCGACGGACTATACCGTATTTCTGCAAAGAAGCAGCCAATACAGGCTCTGGGTACGGAGGTAAAAAAAAGTCTTGCATACGAGGAGAAAATATCAAATTTTGCTGCCACAGTTTGGCAAAAGCATTTGTTCACATTATAGACGATGGAACCATGATTTTCGTTCTCGCATTCATACAAAGCCACATTTTGGCAGTGGAATTGATAGATAAAATCTCGCGGCTACCACTGTTTCTGCAAGTTATTATTGCTGTTATTGTTGTTGGTCTAGCATTTGCCATTCTCAAAAAAGTGGTCAAGTTTGCTATTTGGTTGGTGGTACTGCTGCTGCTGCTGTATTTGTACATCATGTATGGTGGACAGTAACGCATTGATGTAGCATACTCATTGAGGATAGTTTAAGCACGGTTCGCTGGAGGGAACATACACATATGGGAATACACTTGGTAGCAAAACCAACAACGCGCCTTCATGGAGGACAAGAGTAAAGTTTGCATCCAAAGCGCGATTTCTCGCCCCTTCGCGTATGCCAAGAGCCAGTAATTCCTGATTCAAATTCCACTGTAAGCCCGTAGTTGTAAGTCGTGCGAAAGGCTGTGGAATCAACGAGACAAGACTCTGGGGCTGGACAGAACACCGAACGGATTCATAGAGAGGTACGCAAGATTGCCCCGCGTTGGTGATGGTCAGATGCACGTGCTGACCGTAGCGGATAATAATACTCCAGTTATTCAAAGTGTGGTCAAGGTCGCCGCCGTCTGCTCCAAGCACTAAGAGATGCTGAAAACGATGCTCAAGAGCGTAGTCTAAGCACTTTTCAAAATCTGTGGAATTTTGGTCAGGGATATGGCAAATTGTTACAGGCTGTTGCTGCCAGTATTCAAGTTCATTAGCGAGGGAGTCCAAATCACCAACAATTACCGTCGGTTGCAAATGAAAGTCACGAAGTTTTGCGGCTGCGCCGTCGGCTGCAAGGATAGGTATGTGAGGGAATTGTGTAGCAAGTTGAGAACACTGCTCTAAAGAGGGTAGTTCACCATTTAGGCAAATGATAGCCTCTGGTGCTTTAAGACACAGAGTTTTTAAGATGTTTTCCACGAAATTACATGTTTCACGTGAAACAATTTTTTGAGTATTGTACGTTGTAAGTTTTTTTGAGCTACATTGAGCTACAATTAAGATTACAGTACGCGCATCATCAAGACCTCGTCAACATACTCATCGTCCAATTTGAGTGCGCGATATTCCACACCGTACTGGATAAAGCCCAGTCGGTCATAAAACTGGTGTGCCACAGACCCCGGCGGCGAAACAGTTATTAAAATTTGTTCGCACTGAGCGTCCTCTTTTGCAGACAGCATAATAATCTCTGCTAATTTTCGTGCAATACCTTGTAGGCGAAATGCTGGCTTTACGTACATACCCCATAGAATTCCTTTGTGGCGGCGTTTTGTTGCCGTATGGCACGTAAAACCTGCTATTCCTATCATAGTATTGTCTTCAGCAAACGCCCCTAAGACAAAGCTGAACGGGTAATTTAACACTTTCTCAAAAAAGTGTTCTTTGTCTATAAGCGGTGTTGCAGTATATGTTGCGTAGTCAGATCCAAACGATTCGGGTTCATTTAAGAACGCTTCTTTACGAAGTTCCACGAACGCCATAAAGTCATGTTCTTCCAATGGTCGATAATATATCATAGAACAACTTTCATCCACGAGTAGCACACCAAAGATGTTAAAAATAGGACTTCCGCAGATTGACCTCGCAAGGGTCTCTCCCTTATATGATAACGGCGTAACAACAAAGGATTTGTAACCCTTTGCCTGAAAAAACACCTTTTTGCAAAATTCTGAACCAGAATCTTGATTTCGGCAGGGAACAATCCTACCACGATACATGTAATGCTACAACGCCCACTGGCGGTGTCCCATCAATTGAAGTTGGCGGCGCATTGTCAGCAAGCCATGTTCTACGGTGCTAAATTTCATACCAAACATCGTTTCTGCTTTAAGGCTTACCAAACCACCACGCAGCGGACGTGCAGCGATTTGCCGTAGGTCGGCAGTTTCTACGGCACTGATGTACCTGTTGTCAAATTTAAAGACTTCGGCAATTTTTCGCGCAAACTCATACCGATTCAGCCAGTCAGGGCTTCCCGAATGGAATATTCCTTTTGCCCTTGTCTGAAGAATTTTTTCTACTAAGTATGCCAAGTCGTCTATAAGCGTAGGATTAGAATATTGGTCTTTTACCACCGAAAACGGTTTGCACTCCGCCAGCTTGCGAAGCACCCACATCGCAAAATCTGGCTTGAGTGTTTGTGTGGCACCGTACAGAACGTTGGTACGGACAATTGTGTAATCGATGCTTGACATTAAGCAAACGTTTTCACTTGCCAGTTTAGTTTTGCCGTAGTAGCCTAAAGGATTTGGAGTATTTTCTTCGGTGTATGGGCCGTGCTCGCCGTCAAAGACATAATCTGTCGAAAAATGTATCAAGTGGGCATCAGTCATTCGGCAGGCTTGGACAAGATGTTCAACAGCAGTTACATTCACTGTCCACGCTGTATGCTTGTCTGTTTCGCAAGCATCCACATTGGTAAATGCTGCGGTGTTAACAATAACGTTTGGCTGAATACGTAAACATAAATCTTTGACTTCTTTGCGATTAGTTATATCCAGTGCAAGAACAGGTGATAAGGCAGGCAGCCTAACGCGTTCAGGATGTGATGACGTATAAATAACATTCTTGCGCCCGGATGCTTGAAACACTCTTGCCAATGCCTCTGAAGTTTTGCTGTTCGCACCGGTAATCAGGACTGTTTGTTCGTCAGAAAGTTGCATCAAATATGTTGCCAAAAATTGTATTGTAAAAGCCAGAGTACAGCGGATTATGTAGGAGAGAAAAATACAAACACTCTATCAATATTTCAACCACAAAAACACGAGAAACAGAACTCTTTGGGACTTTCGCAAGGTGGCTTTTCTTGAACAAGGGAGTGCTTCTTTGCCGTACAAGACTTGGTACAACAGGATGTTGCACCCCCCTTGTTCTGTTGCGAAAGTCCTACTCTTAATCGTTCGTAGTAAGATGCGGTTTCGCAATGTAGGGCGGCGTAAGTATTTCTATTTCAATGCAGTCTATGGTTATAGGTTATATCAATGTGGATAATCTTGTGGATAACATAGGAAAACCTGTTGAAAATACTGTGGACTGATGGTGAAAAGTTCATGTTTCACGTGAAACATGAACTTTTGTGGGGAAACGGTGGAAAAGTGCGGTTGCCACTGTACACTGCGTAACCCTTTTATTGAAAAGGGTACAGAAACGTGCCTTACCGCCGAATATCAAACGTGGCAAACTCACCAGTGGGGGCATGCCACGATATCTGGTGCGCTACAATATGAGCAGACGTTGGTCCCTGCCGAAGGTAACTATACAATGCTTCTAAAGCAACACGGTTTCCTTCGGCGACAGTAATTACGCTGCCATCAGCAAGATTACGGGTATATCCGCGCAGAGTATGTCCTTGAGCGTTCAAGCGTTCTACTGAACGCAAGACAAAATGCCGAAACCCTACTCCCTGAACGTGCCCTCGCACGAGGATTTCTGCACGGTAGATGTTGCTTGTGTCCATCCCCAGCATGGGCGTAGATTAGTAGTAATAGCCAAAAATGAAATTCATCTCATCCACTGAACGTAAGCCAAAGCGCACAGTTTCGTCAGTGTCGTTATACCATGTAACGATAGATTTTAACCCTTCGCCGCGCCGCAGCACAATGGGCTCACGATAGTTTGTCAACGGTGGATTCAGCCAATTGGTGCATGTATAAACCGTTTCACCATTGCGTGCGCCTCCAACAATTTGGATGACGAAGCGTTTACCAAGCCGATGAAAGTGTGATGTGAGTCCTATAATCCGCACAACACTGTCGCGGCGGTCAAATTTGTCCCCGCTGCTGCTTGAACCAGTGCCACCGACCATATATGTTGTTTCAACCGTGCGCTCCGTGCGCGGCGGCAGAGCAATGCTCATATCACTCAACTGAAGCGGTTTAATCACGGTGCGAACTTGTGCTTGTGGTATGGTGTGGACGTTGAACATCACTTCGCCTCGAATGGTATCACGAGTACCGTTGGTGTAGTGAGAGTTAAAATCTAAAAGATAGCCCGCAGGAATGCGCATTGCCATTCCGGGCGGAAACTCTATCGTTTCCTGTTTGAGTTGTGAGCCAATGAGAAAAATACGATTCGACATTTCCAGAAAACGCGAAGCATTGTAGCTGCCATCGGCATTGTACAAATCACGAATAACGCCTTCGCGGGGTAAACCACTTGCCGGCGGACGAGCGGGATTGTACGCATACATGATAAAATGATGACTACGGTCGCGCTGTATCATCTCAAACTTTGTCATGTACAAGTCCTCGGTGTTGCGCTGAGCAATAAACAATTCGCGCTCTGCTCGCGGTGGTACGGCAAAAGGAGCAATGCGGAATTGTCGTCCTTGTGCAGGGGGCAGCAGCATGAGCGTCTCGGTTTGTGGTCTGGCATCTCGAAGTAATGCAGCATCCACAACAGCTTCATGTTTGGGCGCACCAGCAGCAATCCAAAATCGCAAAAATGCTAATTGACCAGCCGTGAGTGGGCGAGAGCCAAGCGGCATTAAACTTCCATAGCCGTCTGAGGCGTGGAGGTTTGCGCTATCAAGTTTGATGTACAAAAAACTTTTGTACGGGTCGTTGGGCTTAACACGCAGGAGTTTATCGCGTCGAGCGTTTTCATTGGTCGATTCTGCACCAACAAGATTTGTATATGCCACCGCAGGGGATAAATCCAATCCGCCAGTTTTGCTGCGCGAATCATGGCAGCCGCTTGTCGCACAATTTGGCGTGAGCACTTCTTCCTGCAAGGCTGCAAAACTGGAGCCTGCTGCTGGCAGTTCGTCGGTCGGCAAAGGTGAGCGCAAGCCACACGACATCACGACGGCAAGCGACAGTGCTGCCACAACGCTAAGGACGAACTTCGGCACTTGGTAGAAATTTTTGTTGCTGTCAAGGAATGGTTTCATCACGACTCGCATAACGGTATGCACAATCTAAGGTGGCAAAAATATTGGTCTGTATTAAAATGAAAAACGCATTGCCCGCAAACTGTCCATTAACTGCTCATAATCTTCAAACGGTCGGCGGTCTATGGCAGAAAATCGCAGCACACCTCGTTGGTCTATCAAAAATATACCGTGCCGCTCGGTGTCAAGGTCTCGTCGGTAGCATTGGAGCTGCTCCATTGCTTGGTGGTGTGTGTCGGAATACAAGGGGATATCAAAACCGCCTGATTGCACAAAACCGCTATCCAGCGACGGGCGTGCTATCGCTTCGCGGTTGTCCTGCGGACTATCATTGCTCAACGCCACGACATTCCAGCCATACCCTCTGATACGTGCGGCATATTGCGACAGTTTTTGCAGATTCATCACACACATTGGGCAGCCCACACCGCGATACACTAACAGCACCAACGGCTGTTTGGCATATACCGATGATAAACGCACCGTGTCGCCCTCAATCGTTCGCATTGTAACGTCTGGCACAATGGGCAATAACAATGCTGAAGAATGGTTGGTAGCCGTGCTTGAGGATGCTTTTTGCTGAAAACACCCCAACAGCGTTGTGCAGAACCCAAAACAGCAGAGCAACAACAGCACGTTCCGCCAAGCAGCAAGGCATCTATCCATCGGAGATTTCATCTTCATAATAACCTGTGAGCCCGAAAGAAGTTACAGCAAAAGCATGGTGTGTAATTGCAAAAAGTGGACATTATGTGGCATTTACAACGCGGCTGCCAACATCTCTGCCGTGCGCCTTCCAGAAACCATGGCACCGTGTATGGATGCTGTATCACGGTGGTCGCCACACACATACACACCATGACGAACTTGGACTGGTCGCTCTGGCAACAGCAGCGCAGGCGGATGTTGATTGGGCAGGGCGTAGGGAATGGTATATGTTCGCAGATGCCGCCAATGGTGAACTTGTGTGCCATACCACGCCGAAAGTTCTGCTCGCACGGCATTGGCAAGTTCGTCATCATTTCTGGCTGTGGCAAGTTCATAATGAAGGTCGCCAGACTTCAAACTCACAGAAATGAGTGCTTGTCCTTGCGGTGCATAGTGTGGTGCAACGTTGCTTGGCACACACAGATTGTTCACCACACCAGTATTCGTGCCATTCAATACCAACAATGGTTCGGAATACGGTGGCTGTGGGGCAGCAAAATACAGGCAGGTGGTGGCACATGCGGCTGGCGGCTGAAAAGCATCGCCAACGATGCTGCTCAGTAATCGTGCAGCATTTGGCGCATCGGTTGCTACAACGAGAGCTTTGGCAGTACACTCTTCGCCCTTCTCCAAAACGATTGTTGTTGTTTGGTCTGCTGAACGCAAGGCTGCCACACGGGTTTGCAAGTGTATTCGCTCCGCTTCTAAGCCCTTTGCCAATTGCGCTGGAATAGCAGCCATGCCCTGAGCAGGCAGAGTGGCATGACCTTGACTAAACATTTTGAACACAAAGTCAAACATCTTGCTTGAGGTCTGCAAACTGCGGTCGAGAAAAATGCCTCCCAAAAATGGCGTGAAAAATTGGTCTATCATCGCTTGGCTGAAGCCGTGCGCCAGTAGTGCCTCTTGTGTAGTGTGTTCTGGGCAAGCAAAGAGTTTCTCCAGCGAAGCACGAACAACACGCTGGCGCAAGCGCAAAATAGACAGTTTGTCGCGCAACGAGCCAATAGGCGAAAACAGCGTAGAAAGTAGCGTGCTTGGATGCTCAAGCGGATTCATTACCGTCGTAAAATTTCCGCCCAGCCAAATTCGCGCTCCAGCAGAAAATCGCCGCAAATCTAACGCCTGATAATCTAACACACGCTGCGTTTCGGGATATGCGTCCAGTAGCACCTGAAACCCTCTGTCTAACAAAAATCCTTCCACGTTGTCTGTTGCCACACGTCCGCCCACGCGGTCAGAGGCTTCGAGAATACACCACGAAATATTGCGTTTGCTTAACTCTTTGGCACAGCACAAGCCCGAAAGCCCTGCGCCAATAATGTACACATCTGCTTGCATGACCATAGTAACAACAAGAAATGGGTATTCGCAAAATTACAATTGTCCGTGCAACAGTCGCAACCGATAACTCGCAATCGATAACCAAGCGTTGCATTCTCTTTCTACGACGCATTGTACTCCGAAGAAGTGTGGCCGTTAATAATCCTCCAACGTTCGGCGGTTTTACGAACAATGAGGGTAAATAGTCCATTCGGGCGATTGTAGAATATGCAACATTTTGCCGCTTCAGAGCAATATTTTTAACAAAAATGACTATTTTTTGTAAAAACGACAACAAAGTAGTGCTATATTTGTCGAAACAGGATATGTACGATATTTCCACGATACCACAAGTATCTTGTTGCGAAAGTCCTAATTCCATCATAACAAATATCGTAAAATCTTGATTACTAAAGCTCTACAAAAAGTCCGGGATGGCAATTGAGGGGTTTCTACAAGGCAAATGGACAAGTGAAGACAGACCAATGAAGCGTATATCGCAGGATTATAGGATTACATAGGATTACATCAGACCTCTTTCAAAATTGACCATGCCCTCACCCGCCTTCCACTGGGAGAGAGACGGGATGAGGGCACTTCTGAAAGAAGTCTAATGTTATCACTATAACTGGTTGCTTCTTAGCAGTCGTGGCATCAACCGTGTGCTGCTGTCCTTTGCTATCATAGGCAATTATTGAACTATCAATACTAGGCAGTGCAAATCCAACTAAAGGAGGTGCTGTTTTATCCCATTTCTCTGGATATGACCAAAATAAGTGAATAAGGCATATCAGTAACATTCTCTGCTTCTGCAATAGCCCTTTCTATGCTACCATCAGTTTGAAATCTGCGACTGCCTTTACTCCTTGCTATGTCTTTTATTGAGTTAATCCAATTTTTGCCAAGTATATTTTGCATCCTTGTGTCATTGCTTAATGCTTTCCACAGTACGTTTGATTCACCATCAAATTTCTGATTACACAATTCATATAGTCGTGTTTGTGCAGATCTATTTTCAAGCACCATAGCAACATGACGACTCAATTCATCCATAGAAGCAACCATTTGTTGAATTCGAGGATGTGCACGAACCGAGTCAATTTTACGTTGGCATTCTTGTCTATGTCGTATCAACTCATTATTGGCACTGTCAGTGCTGCTCAAGCGGTCTTTATCACTGGCTTTGTGGGCGGTATTTGCACCAGTGAGTTGGTCTATCGAGTTATCACCGTGCTGACACGAGGTCAGGCTGAACG